>Ga0209208_10000078_pt1 | contig 95271 bp, 60 predicted proteins | sample S1TSphfallax_3_FD_187694 | JGI IMG/M metagenome (GOLD analysis project Ga0209208, IMG submission 187694) | Host-associated microbial communities from peat moss isolated from Minnesota, USA - S1T2_Fd - Sphagnum fallax MG (SPAdes) (version 2) | ecosystem: Host-associated > Plants > Peat moss >... | reverse complement strand
ATTAAAATACACCCCTATGTCATTGTAGAATACTTTTAGGATGCAACTAATTTGGTGACTATTGCAACTAATGAGACATATCAACCTATTAATGGATGAAAATAAATGTAAAATCGATCCAACCAATAGGATGAAATTTCTAATAGTTACATCATAGTTGTGAGAATGACCAAAATAGTTGAAATTTGGTCTTATAGTTGCAAATATTCTCAAATCTAGTCGTAAACAACTACAAATCGCATGTCGTCGTAAATGGAGTGGTTACATTTTGGTTGATTTCTACTAGTGTGTTTGTCAATTACTTTTTGCTCTTCCCCCAATAGAACTTTGATTCTATTATGTTCAAAATCCAATTTCCAATTGTTTAAAAATTCAACCAAAATGTTGTGAGGAAGTGTCTTCCACTCAACCTCAAAGAAACCTGCTAATCTAGTTTTATTTGCCCATGTTTTCTCTTCCTTTCCAAAGCTTGTCCAAAATAAAAATTCTTAAAATTGTTATTGTAACTTTGTTATGTAGGAGTAAAAACATATTAACCTCATCATTTCGATGACTCTACACCTTCTTCCCACGCATATTTCCAGCCATTGCTTGTCAATTGATTCTCTTCATGTGTTTCTTGTTGGGAATTTGAATTTCCTTTGGAATTTGATCCTTGACAAGTTTCTATTGATGTAATGGCACTTGTTGTTGCTATTGTGAATCATACTTGTGTTTCTCTTCTTTAGAATCAAAAATAAAAATTGGATAGATTTGTTCACTAAGATTTACCTCTCTTTTGGGTTTCCTAAAATTATATCTCCTCAAAGTTTCCCTACAATCTATCTCATTTTTTCAAATTACTTCAAAAAAATTCTCAAACTTGGAAATCAGAGAAGATCTTTGAAAAGAAGAATAATGAATGAACAAGAAAAAGAATTGGAGGACTCCTTTCTGACGACCTAGATTGCAAAGGCCAAATGTTTGCAAACTTCTACTGCTTTTTATGTCTCTCTTACTCTTCTTTTAACTTCAATAACCTTTCTCTAAATTGTATTTGCGATTTCTCCACAAAGCTTTTTTCTACACTCATTTTGGAAACAAAAATCGAAAGCCACTTGCTTGTTGAAAACAAAAACAAAAAGGCAATCTGGTCCTTGCCACCTTCTAAAATGTATCCATTTCATTTCATAAAATGACGTTTCATTTTTTGCTTTAGGGTTAACATTTTAACGATTTGTCCCCTTTTTTTTTACACATGGTGTCTTTTATGAAAATCCATATTGACAACAACATGGGTTATAGTAAATGCATCTTGACCTAAAAATTATGTGGACATGGCACTAAATTTTTATGATGACAAGTGAAAATCTAATGACTTGGTGTTATTTACACTACAAAAAACCTTTGACAACTATCACAACTTTTGCAAAATTCATGAGTATCCTCGAATAAAGTTTGCCACCAATATCCTGCATCTAGAATTTTCTTTGCAATAATATTTGCAGCAAAATGCCTTCCTGCCACTCCTTCATGTAGTTCCTTTAGCACAATATGTGCCTTTGAGGTGGTCAAACATTTGCGCATTTTGTTATCTTATCCCACTTTATAAATTATTCTTTATTTTAGAATAAAGGGTTCTACCGTTTTTGTCAACTTCTATTTTTGAGTTAGGTTCAAAGTTTTTGGCATCTGACTTGTCTCTAAATAGTTTTTCATTTCTCACATCCATATAGGTTCTATAGAAAATAATGATGTATCCACAATTTGATCTAGGACTCTTAATGGTTATAAACTATTTGATAATCTAAATAAAACATCAACTACCACGTGTTTTACCAGGCTTATAAAATACTATGAATTCATACTCCAAAAACAACAACCATCTGACTATCCTTCCAGACACCTATAGTTTGTTGATTAAGTATACCAGAGCCATGTGGTCTACATTAAAAAAAAAATTGTTTCCCAACAAAAAATGTCTGAATTTATTTAAAACATAAACCATTGCTAAAGCTTCTCTTTCTCTAGTAGTATAATTCTAGTTTGCTTTATTTAGCAGTCTAGAGGCATATACGATAGGCTAGTCATATTTTCTAGTTGGATTCTATGTGAAAATTGCACCTATTGCCAATAGTGGTGCATTTGTGTGCACATGAAATTCCAACTACTAATTGGAGGTATCAAAATTGGTGCTTCTATGTATTTTTACTTGATTTGATCCTAAGCTTCTTGACACTTTGTGGTCCAGATAAAAGGTTTTGTCTTCCTCATCAGCTTTGTGAATCGTGCCATGATAAAAACAAAGTTGTTGATGAAACATCTATAAAACTTAGCCATACCATTAAAGACTTGAATCTGTTGTGGGTTTATAGGTATTGGCATATTCACAATTGTTTAAACCTTCTTAGGGTCTAGTATTTTTCCTCCCTTGGAAACTATGAGTCCTAAAATTAGTCTGAAAATACCATAAAAGCACATTTCTTTGGGTTAAAGTTGATTCTATATTCCATGCATTTTTTAATGCAAACTCTAAGCTTCATCAAATGACTTTCCATGTCATTATAGATCATAAAGTCATTTAGAAATATCTTCAGAAATTGGTATAAATTCTCTTTAAAAGCTCTACTAATTACTCTTTGGAAAGTTGGTGGCCCATTTTAAACACCAAATGGCATCACCATCCAAACAAAAACTTCCCAATCTACTACAAAAGTTGTTTTGTATCTATTTTCAACAGCTATAAAAATTTGATGGTATCTTGAGTGTCCATCTAAAAATGAATAGGCTTCATACCTTGCTATAATGTTTTGTACCTCATTAGAAAATTGTAAAGGATAAGGATCTTTTTTGGTTGCTTAGTTGAACTTCCTGAAATCTACACAAATTCTCAATTTTCCATTCTTCTTAAGCATTATCACTATAGGTGATAACCATGTAGTCTCTTTTATTGGTTGAATAAATCTTGTTGTTAATAGTTTGTGAATATTTTGTTTAATAGCTATAGCATAATCAAGGTTCAATCTATACCTTGCTTGATGTGCTAGTGGAATTAAAGTATTTAACTCAATTTTCTGTTGAGTCAACTCAAAAGGTATGCCTTTCAAATCGTTATAAATCCAAGCAAGTAGATCTTTGAACTCCTTGAACAACATCTAAAGCTTTTTAGTTTTCTCTTTTATCAATTGTACATTAACTTTGATGTATTGTCACTGCTACAAAATGCGTCTTAATTCATTTTGGGTTTCATTAGATTTTGAGTGAATTTGGACATTTTTACCTAGTGAAATTGTTTAACCCCCTAGTGAATGGGGACCGGTTGTTATGGACAATGAATTGTTTCACTAATACCTAGTGAAACAAGGTTATTTTCAAGTGAAATACAAATTTACCAAACCATTCACTTGTTAGTTAATTAATTAATTGGTATGCAAATTAATTAAAATTTAACTATTTCATATATAATATTATTGATAATTTCATGATTTTTAAAGCCTATTATTTATTGACATGTGTCGTTACCTACGTTAAGTTAAACACCTAATGTAGGTAGGCATGCCACGTAATCAAACTAAACACATATTCTAAGATTTAAACAAAAGAATATTTGGTCAACATACCATTGTTGACTACACACAACACGACTTATGAAGTTTGATCCTTTGACCTTTGGAATGGAAGCAGACATCTTTACCATCAAGCCACTCCACTCATTGCAGTAATATGTTACATTACATTCTATTTATCAAGTACTTTATTTTAAACATTAAAAAAACATAAACATTGGAAATTCATATTTTATTGAAATTTTGTTCAAATGAAATGATTCGAGTTTGCTTTTTTAAAAAATTCAATACTATACATAATTACATTTATTTCCTTTTGAAAGTTTAAAATCATTTGAACAAAAAAAAATTGAATATCATTATCCAATAACATGTCAATGACCATTCTTTTGAAAAAAAAAGTTTAATAAATGGATAAGATTTTTGTTAATATAACAATATTACCTATGTTAAGCTACTTTTAATTATTATATGAATATTTTTTATTAATTTGAATTATTTCACCTTACATTATTTACGACTATTTATGGTTATTTTTTATTATTTTTGTTTATTTTTGGCTATTTCGCCCTAAACTACTTTTGGTTGTTCTAATTTACTTTTGGCTATTTTAGCTTATTTCACTTTAGGCTATTTTCTGCTATTGTAAGTTTTTTTGACTATTTTATGTTATTTTTGGTTATTGTAAATTATTTTAATTTAGGCTACTTGTAGCTATTATTAGTTACTTTTGGCTATTAAAGGTTATTTCACCTTATGTTATTATTGGCAATTCTAAGCTATTATAAGTTATTTCACCTTAAATTACTTTTGTCTATTATAAATTATTTCACCTTAGATTATTTTTTGTAATCCTAAGCAATTATAATATATGGCTATTGGTGGTTATTAATGGCTATTGGTACTTGTTTTATTGGTGGCTATTAATGTCTATTAATGGTTATTTTATTAATGGATATTGGTGTTTATTATTGATTATTATATTAATGGCTATTAATGACTGTTGGTGGTTATTTTATTAATGGTTATTGGTGGCTATTTTATTGGTGGATATTGGTGCTTATTAATGCTTATTATATTAATGGCTATTAGTGGCTATTGTATTAATGGCTATTGGTGACTATTGTATTAATGGCGATTGGTGGATTTTTTTTTATCGGATATTAGTTTTTATTAATGATTATTGTATTAATGGCTATTGGTGGATATTTTGTTATTAGATATTGGTTTTTATTAATGGTTATCGTATTAGTGGTTATTGTATTAATGGTTATTGGTGAATATTTTATTGTGGATATTTGTTTTTATTAATGGTTATTGTATTAGTGGCTATCAATGGTTATTCTATTAATGGCTATTGCTAGATATTTTGTTATTGGATATTGGTTTTTATTAATGGTTATTGTATTAGTGGCTATTGGTGACTATTTTATTAATGGCAATTGGTGAATATTATATTAATGGTTGTTGGTGGGTATTATATTAATGGCCATTGATGGGTATTATATTAATGGATATTAATGGATATTGTTGGCTATTTTATTGGTGGTTATTGATGGTTATTATTAGTTATTATATATTATATTACAACTATTGGTGATTATTTTATGATAAATTATTGTTGGATATTCTATGTTATAATATCATAGGCTATTGGTAGTTATCATATTGTAAGGTATTTTAAATTATTTTTCATAGGTTATTATTTTATATTGTAAGTTATTTTACCTTAGGTCATTATATTTTAGATTATTTTGAGTTATTATACTTAGGATAAAATAATTTATAATAACATAAAATAAAATGACCTTGAATAATTTAAAGTATAATTTGAAATAACATATATTAATTTAAAATAAAATAACCATATCATTTTTAATAAATCAAATTCCATTTTGAAATCGTTCTTTTGTTTTTTGGTCTAGTTGTATTTTGTTGTGAATGTTTTAATGAATCAAACTTTCATTAACATTTTGCATAACGAATAAAAAATGTAAAAAAACATTAATGAAACAAAATGACATATAGTGAAATTTATAAAATTTTATTTTTTGAAAAGACAAAATTGATGACAACAAAATTATTATGTTGACACAAAATAATTTAATCATCATCATTGGTAGTGCCAAGCAACATGAAACACCAATAATTCAATAAGTTTGCCTCCATTGGTCTAAAAACTACAAGATGGCAAAGGTAATTGTTGCATGTGATCAAGGTCTTTCCAATGGTATCGAAAGCTAGTCCAAGGGCCCCATGTTCTAGGGAGGCTTATCGTTAGGTTACATCCAACAAACACCTATTTTAATCAATGTTTTCTTTAAAAATGAATTTTGTGATGAATTCAAAGTGATGGTCATCCTTAGGATGATATAGCCAAATCTAACTATAGACTAGATATCAAAGTGTCATTACTTAATATCTTTGCTATTTATTAAACTAAATATAGAAATCTGGCCCTTTTTTAAAAACCGTAAAACAACTTCTGGCAATTGAAACCTTGTAAATCTCATCATTTTCAATTTATTCTAGTTTTTAATTTCACTATTTGGTTGAGGTTGGAGGCCAATGGATTATTATTTCAAGAATAGCCCAACCCAAGGGCATTGCATGGCATAAATCCTGACAAAGTTGGTAAAATTGTATGATAAATGAAATAGAATGAAGATTTGTAATTGCCAATGAAGAACTGATACTCCGTCCTACTTATATTATGCTTCATAAAGCCCGCTAATTAAAAAATCTAATTCCTTTTTTTTTTCATTTTTCTATTGTGAAGTATATAAATAAGTGCACTAAAGATGTTCAAAATGAAAGTGTCAATCAAGGGATGATTTAGTAAGAGATGATTAACCCTAAAGGTTGAGCCCAAAATAAAATAGGAACACTTTAAACCTATTTAACTACCATAGGCCTACCTACTTACCTCCTTAGGGTTACATATTTTTACCTATCTATATAGATGCAACAACATTTATTGAACTTAAATAGAAATAAAAAATTAATTAATTACTTAGAAATTATTAAATATCAAATTACATTAAAATGTGCATCATGTCACAAAAAAATGGACACAATTAGTAATCCACATGACAATTTTTTTTAATGTGACATGTATCATGATCTAAAACCATCTAAAATGGCTGATATGGATTTTTGAAGATTAAATAAAAATATGTTTAAAATATTTTAAAAAGTTGTCACATGGCAACATATCATTTATTGTTAATATTGATCAAATTAATCATATGTTAAGTTACAATTGACAATATGTATACAATTAGTCAAAAGATGAAAATGTATTATGTTGATTTTAATTTTCCATCAAAAGACCATGCCATTTGCAACTATGATCACATGTGATTTGTCCAACACAATTAATGGCATTTTAGTTTTAAATGTCGAATGCAACTAAAACTTAGTTGCAAGGACCAATCACAAAATCTTTTTTTTAATGTTAATAAATATTTTTAATGATAATGTTTTTTATAAAATATCTTACAACTCACACCAAAAAACATTCACAATGCAAGAGGTGAAATTTGAAAATTTTAGAAATTCCAAGTATATTTTAATATCTAAATTTCCAAAAGTTTTTTACGACATGTAATGTATATGAAATATGAAGCAAAGTTGTAACTTATAATACAATAGACTAAACCTTATAATACTAATAGTTTTATGTATGATTTGAAATTATGATCATTTTCTAAGATGAAATGATTAATTTGCACACTTTTGAAAATACATATGTATTCAACAAGTAATAATTTTTTTTGATAAATTGAAACAATTCCAAACATGTTTAATAAGAAGTTGCAAAAAGAAAAAACTTATTCAAAAAAACATTTCTATGAATTGTCAAAAGGAGTCCAAAAAGACTTGTAATTCTTCAATCTAGTAACTTGAGTGACTCGTTTCAATGCAATTGGGCCCATTTTGTGTTGAGATAACCTGTTTTGGTATGCCCTTTTCTATAAGTAAAGTTAGTGTTTAGGATTAATTAAATCCTAATGCAAGTTGGCACTTGTTGTTCTGCAATTATCTATTTTCAGTTAAAAAAAGAACTAAAAAATTACCATGTCATAATATTCTGGATATATAGTCTTGCTCTAAATATCACAATGATGGATTGCAAATAAAAAAAATTAGAACTTTGTTCATGCTAAATCAAAGTTGCAAACTTAAAAAAATGAGAAAAAGAAGTCTTAAACCTAAACCAGTTCAACCTAATATTGATGGAAGCTCAACCCCTTAAGCTAATTAAACTCTTGGCAAGTTCCTTTCTCTAATTTTTTTCCATTGCAACACTTTGTGAAATTTGAACCAGTTGTAATTCTATTTGCCATCATGTTGTGTATGTTTTATTTGTCATGTATGTTTGTAATGTAATGGTGCATTCACTCTTGGAACGAAGAAAAACTGGGAGTCATAGAATTTACTACATGTTATGGACATGGAATTTAGGGATGTGATTATGCATCTGTGCAGCACATCAAGTTTGAAGCAATTTGAGGATGCCACAATGTTCTTTAATGTGTTGTATGCTTGTATGTTAATATGGAAAGTGGATTTTTGCAGGCTTCGATACGTGACCTACTATTGCACATGGTCTCATGAAATTATTTTGAGTGCATAAGTGCAAAAGATGCTTGATCAAGTCTAACATTGTTAGTGAAGTTCACTCCAAGAAAAAGAAAGATTTGATGGTGTGGTAAAAATCGAATAATGCTTGGCTAGAATGGGTATCACACTCAATTACAGGTTTCTTTTGCGGAAGGAAAGAGTCTATCTTTCTTGATATCCTTCCCCAATTTGAGATGTGAGTGAGGTAATTGACAAGGTGGGGACGCGGTGGCCGTGGTATTTTGGGGGAGACAATGAGAAGAAGAAACTTGTTGACATGGATTTGAACCCAGTGCTTTTGGTGCCCGGCTTCTTAGGCTCCATCCTCCATCCGTGAATCAGAACACCGGTTCGAAGGAGCGTGTCTGGATGCGCTTGTTCAACGCCGAACATGACTTTCAGTCCAAACTCTACTCCTTGTACAACCCCGAAACCGGTGCGGAATTCTATGCAATTCCGTTTGAATTCTGTTCATGCTTGTCCAATTTGCTTCTAGACAAGTTTTCTTCGCCATGATCCTTTAGTGCCATTATAATATGCTTCTTCCGTGTGCTTGCTTCGCCGGCCTGAATTACAGTCCATGCTCACCTTTCAAAATCTGACGACCTTTGTGCAAATTTTCGGATTCACAGCAATTCATGGAGTTATATTGATGGCCTTTCGCGATGTTTTTCTGCTTCACAAGAGGACATTGTGCAATTCTATGTAATTTGCACGCTCCGCTGATGCTTGCAAGTGCCTTGTCTGTCAGGTTACCATATTATGCGATAAGCCAGTCCATTGATGCTCTTGTGGCCTCACACTAAGTAGGCAGGGAGTCCCGATTAGAGATCGGTTTACAGGAAATTATCAGCTTCACATTACAGTTGTGTTGTACGTACCACCAGTAGGCCGTGTAGTCTGGCTTTCCATCAATAGAACAAGTGATGTTGCTTGTGTGCAGGCAAAGTAGACTCTCTTGATGAGAATACCACAATCGAGGTCAATATGGACTTTACAGCTGTGACATTCTGGATCCTGGTTTGGCAATGCAATCTTTGACAAACTTGTTTGACAAAAGACAGTTGAGACCCAAATTTTGTGTGCTGGTTAGCAACTGCAGGCCTTTGTTGCAAAATGCAAGGAGCATGAGTTTTGAGTAGACACTGAGGCTGGAGGTAGTAGTGAGTGCAGAGGTGTTGTTGAAGTTAATCTATGTGCTCACTGTGTTATGTGGCAGCTGACCTATAATGGCATGGAAATACCTCTGCCATTAAATGTGGACATTGTAAACTGGGCAATCTAAACAAAAAGAATGCTCCAGACAGCAAAGCTTCCTGAAGGCATCAAGTTCTACAATGTTTTTGGCACATCATTTGACACTCCATTTCATGCCTGGTTTCATTTGCCTCCCTCCTTTTAGTGGCTGTCCTCTCCCTTCAATGCCTTGAGATGTTTGCAGCTTCCTTCTGATCTTATGATTCTATGCAGAAGTTGTTGATTGGACGCTTGTGGGCATTTGATAGCTTGTGAATGATGGGTAACCTACACCCTTTAGCACCTACCAAATAGTCTCAGCCCTGTGTATTGAGATCCCTGGTACTTTGGATTGAGTGGCCAATTTCTAAATGTATAGTAGAACTTGCTGGAAACCTTATACAAGTGGATGATTTTCCACGGTGGGTAAACTTTACAACATCTGAGCAATGTTGCTATGACTTTGCAGCTATGGCAGCAAGAAAACCCCATTGGCCAAGCTGGACCAAATTCTAAATACCAAGGTAAATATTTTTCTCCATGCACATGTCTACTGGGTATAACTGGAAGGAAACTAGGCCTATAGTGTTGCCAATGCTTTTCAGCTAAATACAGTATGTCCTAATACCATGTTATGTTCTAGATGAGCAAATTAAGCAAACCCTTTTGCAAGAAGAAGATCCCATCCTTCTTTTCTGCCATCTTTCCATGCATTAGATTGACTCTCTTCTATTGAATGGATCACAGGCAGAGTTTGGCTGTGTGGATGGTGATGGGACTGTCCCATGTGAGTCAGCCATGGTAAGTGAGACATTCCTTCTGAATATTCAGAACTTAGTTGCTGTTTGCCTTTCACAATGTGTGTCTCAGCTCTGGAATTCAATTTTAGTGATGTCCGGACAAGCCAGTGATATTGTCAACTGAAGAGAATTATTAGTCATAACAAATTTCTTGAGGTTTTGCTCTCCTTTGTGTGTAGGCTGATGGTTTAGTTGCTGAAGAAAGGCTAGAATTCCTGGTGATCATCATGGAATCCTCATGGATGAGCGCTTTTTCCGGGTTCTGAAGCATTGGTTGATGGCTGGAGACCCTGATCCATTCTATGATTCTTACATCTTACACAGACTTTGTGATTCTACCATCCAAAGAGGTTGAGATTGAGGATGATAAGGAAAAGACTATTTCCATCGTTAGGTCATCACTTGACATGGATGAGATTCACACTGATCCTTCTCAGCACAGGGTCCATGTCCCCATTGTGTCAACAAGTACTGATTTCTGCTTCATATATCAATCTGATAATTTCTTAGGTCATACTTCAGGATAGTCAGGTTTCTCTGTCTGTTTACTTGCAAATCAGGATTTCCAGCATTTCTGCCATTTGGCTAGAGTTGTTTTAATCAAAATTCTGTTGTATTTCTTCTGAGGCCCCAGAACTACAGGTTCTTGTAAAGTTGATAACATTCATGTTAGTCTTAGATTTGGTTGCCATTTGGTTAGCAATGGATTATCAGTTTCATCTCATTTGAGTGAGTTCTTCGTAGTTGGTTTTTGCAATGTTTTCTTTGTACAGAAGAAAATCAACAGCTAGAAGTCTGTTTTCCTTCAGGAACAGTTTTCTTAAAAGTCTACTAACAAAAAGTTGTTTAAGCAGGTTGAGGTTCATCAGGTGACATTGGAGCAGAACCACAGGCATATGCCAATCTGTGTCACGAGTCCTACCACGAAAATCAATTATTGACACAGACTTAACCATTGGTGCTGTGGAGAGCGACAGGCAAAATGGAGACAAAGCCAGCTCTAGACCCTAGACTTGGTGATGGCAGCTGCAGCAGAGGATGCCAAGGTTGCAAACAGAGACTTAAGAAAATTTGTTTGAGATAAGGTCAGCTTCTGGATGAAAGAACCTGAATTTGTGTGCATTATTATTATGTGAATAACTAAACTCATAACTATTTTTGCTTTGGGCATTTCACTTACATTCATTACTCCTTACAGTAATTTTTTTGAACAAAAGACTATGGCCATACTATTTTGGAACCCCTTTTAATGGTATTAGCATTTGCCATTATAAGAATGCCTTGGACATATTACCAAATGTGTGAATTGGTATTCTATTTTTATTGGTTTCTCCTCGCAGGATAATGTTTTGTCATTTTCTGTATGTATGTTTGTCTGTGTTTGATTGGACCTAATATTGTTGAACGCCAATTTCTAATTAGCAGAACGATTTCCTACAGCTGGAATGCTAGTCAACAGATGTCTGAATTTCAAGGATATTACATGTCATTAAAACATCATTCTTCCATTATTGAACTTTGTTACTAAAAAACTTGTTTTTATGTACTTGGAGCCGTTAACCTCCTTATTTATAAACTCAAGTGATTGCAGTGGTTGAAAAAGTTTTGACTTGACTTGGTTTATCCTTCCTATGATCGTAACAACCTGGGACAGAACTCTTAGTGTATTTATAGGGCAGATTACATTTAGTAATCGGGCTTACAAAAAGAGCCCCAGGGCAAAGGGTGTGAGATTGTAAAATCCCTAGGGCGCAGCCTGTAAGCCAATGAGATCTTTGGAAGGGAAACATTTTTTGGGCCCTGCCCCCACAGGGAGAGGGACTATCGCATTGGATCCAACTTTTGAAAGTTTTACCTTATTAGAACCGGTTTTACATTAGGTGAACTGGTTTGTTTGATGAAAGTGTTTAGACTATTTAGATTGGAACGAATTTTTTTGTTGTTCATAGTGTGGACACAGTAGATAGATGTGCAACATCTTATCTATTGGTAGGGCCAGCCTGTTTATGATGCCTTGTTTTTTAAACCATTGATTACCTCGGTTGTTAGGCAGGGTAACCCTTACCCGATACATAATTTTGTGTTGGCATAGGGCAGGTGTTTCAAAAAATGTAACCAGTTTCTGAACTTAGTGTTCCAACGTATCACTTCCTCATTGGTTCAGAGGAGGGGGTTTATAACACATAATTTTCTCCCTTCTCTCCTCTAGTTTTTAGTCCAGACCAGAAATGAACACATCAAGAAGACTAGACACACAAAATTCAAAAATCAAGTATGCAGTCCAGAAACCAGTTATGCCTGGTAACCTGTGAGAGGAACCGGATCATCAAAAATAGTCTCAACATGAATGCAGCAAGACTATTTCAATAAGCTGGCTCCTTACGCCAGCTACATAATACATAATGTCTGAAGAAGTTGGCATTATGCTTTTTGAAACACCCACCCTCTATTATAGGAAACAAGTGAAACGAAAATTTCTCATGCTCTTTACGTCAGGTAAAGCTCACGGACTAAGGCTTTACAAAGTACGGAACAGACCTTTGACTCTTGGTAAAGCATCTCTCCATGGGCTTTACCTTACACAAAAGGACCCATGAAGTCCTAAGGTGCTAAATTTCATTCTATAAGTCATTGGTTAAAATGTTAATAGTTGAAACTCATATGATGTCTAGGGTAATGCATGAAAAATGAGGTGTTCTCAAAATAAGGGCCAGTGAAAAATCAACACAAGAAAAAGATTATGACAACTCAATCTATGAACTCTAAAGTATACAACTTGTAAATCCTAAGTCTGTCAAAGCTAAAACTAAGTCTCAACTCCATCAAAACCCAAGTCCACAACCCAAAAAATTTCAAAATTCATCTAAAAAGAACTAACATCTTTCCAATGCAATGTAGCAACCCGTTGTCTCCACAAAATCCACAATTGTTGCTGCCTTTGGTGTTGATGCAACATTAGAAGTGAAGTCCCATAACAAACACAAAACCAACTATGTTTTGATAGAAGTGCCAACAAAAGCACATCAATTGAACTACATTCTTAGTACCTTCCAATGTTGAAGCACTAATAAAAGCAAAACCACTAGCAAAACCAAGACCAAAAGTAGAAGCACTAAAAAACTTGCAATTTGCTAAAGGAGAAACACATTTGCCCATGTCAACAATGAAAATGATTATAATTGGATAGTTTTGCAAGTTATTAAATAGATGACCAAAATAGAGTTCAAATTAACAACACCCAATGACTCCAGTCAATCCTTGTATTTGGGGAGTTCAATTTCAAACAACTCATCAAAAACATTGTCATCCAATTCAACAACATTTATGGAATTAATGGCAATTCTTTAGCAACATATCCAAAAACAGTAGAACTCGGACTAGCAATATTTCCAAGAATAATAAAACTCAGACCATCAACAACTCCTAAACAATAGTAATCAAACCACCAACAAAATCAAGAATAAGAACAAAACATTCAAAAACAAGAAAATGACCACCAAATGTTTGTTCTTTGCATTCAAGTTCTTGCAATAAAAAACCATCACAAAAAACAATTGCATAATGAATAGAAAATCAACTACCTAAACACACAAGTAATCAACTTACCTTAACATTTTCAATTGTAATTCACTTGAAACTTTTTAAATGCAACTCTTTCATCATTCAATATTTCATCATAACATAGAAATTAACCGATTTTTATTTCACTACTTATAATACATTATAAAGCTTTGTCGCGCAAATGTTTATCAATTTGATTATACCTACACCAACAAAAAACCAAAACCAATGCAAAGCAAAAATAAACTTGAAATAAATTGAAACTTGAAGAAAATTGTAGCAAACAAAACTTGTAGTAAATAAAAATTTGCAAAAACTTATAGCAAAAAAAAATTTACAAAAAACAAACAAACTCGAAACAAAACAAAAAACATTTACTTCGCATAAAAGATATTAAGGCCTTTATGGCCTGTCAATTCCATTCCATATTCTTGTGGCATCAGTGTTTCTTCCATGCATGTTATACTAACCCTTCTACTAGTTTTATTAAACAAAATCTTGTCTTTTAAATTAAGAAAAACCATTGTGAGCTTAATAATAATAAATTGTAATTAGTTTTGACCAACTTCCATAATGGTAAACTAAAACATCATCACCTAGCTTCCACTTCTTTTTAAGACACAAGAACATGTGGTATGGCCCAGACTTACCAAAAGATCAATCAATAAAATAGTGGTTTTCCATTTCCATAAAAATGTCGATGACATTAAGTATAGGGTAATTAACAATAGACAAATGCCTATTTGTAAAACATCTTGTGATGTCAATCCACCAATTTTTGGACATTCATTAGCAAAATCTTAATACCATAGGCAAATGCAAAATAGAAAACTCCTCAAAATCCACAAAATTCTTGAGTTCTTAACAACCATAAATGAAAAATTACACATACAAAAATAACCACAACACAAATTCAACCTTGTTGGTGTTGTTGGTTAACACATGTCTTACATCAACATCCTCTTTTCCTCATCAATAGACAAAACATCAAAGTTTTTAATGATCCTACCAAGGCTTACACCATAAGCACATAGAGGTGTTGGGTGAAAACACACTACAATGACCCCCTTTGGAGTCACATTGTATTACTTTCTAAAGATGTGCACATTTGAATGTATTCCACTTCAAACTTTTGAAAGATTTTCACAATATTTTTGCATATTATGTTAAAATATAACCTAGGCAAGAGATTTTTTTTTTGAAATATTTTATTTCATTTTATAAAGTGGGAGATTGGAATATATTTGTGAAAACGAATGTAATGTACCTATGTACTCAAAAACACAAATATACTTTAAAAATAATTTAAATGAATTTTAGTATTTATGAAAGTTGAAGGTATATTGACCCATGTCATTTCACATATTATGAACCATGTTTGGATACCATGTCATTAATTTGTTATTTTTCATCTCAAGAAATGATTTTTTCCAACAAAAATGTGATAAATGTGTGGTAAATTGAAATTTTGACAAATAATCACATCCACATAGAAGATGACAAGCATAGTTAGATGGGCAATTTTTTTAATTTCATTAAAATTGATTATTTTAATGACAAATGAAACCCTAAAATTAGTGCAGTCAAAATATGATTGTGAGAATGTTATGTATATTATAAATAACTCATGGATCCTTCAATATAAATAATGAAATTTATTATTATTTTTAAAATAATTTTACACAACATTAATTTTGTAAAAACATTTATTATAGGGTCCAAAAACCAAAATTGATACCCAAAATTAAATGTAACGTGCTTTTGGAACATTTATATTGTATGTACTATGATTCTAAACCCAAAAGTGCCCCAAAAGGGGTCATTGTAGTGTGTTTTCACCTTGTTTCATCATCAACCAATTTAACACATCAAGATTTAACATTAATAAAAATCTTGAAAAACATTACAAATGTTTTTCCAATTTCAACAATGTGTTGCTTTTGTTTCTCCCTTATCAACTATTGAATCATTTTAATCAATGTTTGTAAGCTACATCACAAATCAAAAGAATTAAAACATAATTAATGCATTAGGTACCCAAATCAAAAATCATAATTATGTTTAATTGTAAATTTCCGCAAGCAAAGACACATAACACAAAAACAACAAACATACACATAATCAAGCAAGAAAATACTTTAATGTAATAAAGAAAGTCAACAAATGACAAAATTTGCTTAATGTTAAGGTTTTAAACTTTTAGCATTTTGGAAAAACCCTCACAAAATAATGAATCAACCACATTAAATTTTTTTTAAATAGTAAGAAAAAAACATCACAAGCATATTATATATAAATTCACTACGTCCGTTTGTCTGTGACGGACGTTTTGGAGGGTGGGGGAAGGGACAGGGCGGTGAAGCAGCGGGTGACCCTTTCCATAGTTTAGACCAATCGACGTAGCTGATCACACACACCCCAAAAAAAACCAGCAACTGCCACCAAGCTGGCTACCTACTACTACTACTTCCATCTTCCCAGGGAGAGGCAGGCTCCCGACATCCATCCGTCCCTCCATCCATCCAAGGCAAAGAGGGCGGGGAGGGCGTGCGCCCTTCTTAAATTGCAAAACTCGATTGTTTCAGGGAATTGCCCATTCTGCCTTATTTATAGCACAATAGGTATCCATCCTATTAGGAAGGGGTATTGGCCCATAATAAAAATTTTAGGCCGGCACTGAGGAAGGCTCGGTATGCAATCAATGCAGCCAATTTTTTCCTTTTTTGGGTTTTGGGGAGAGGGGGAAAGGGAGAATAAATTTAGTTATAAATTTCTGATATCGAAAATTTGGCAAAATTTTCCAAAATACTAGAAAATTAGTCGACTTTACATTAGGGAAACAAAAATAAAATAAAATTTACACTAGAACTTGGGATCCCCTTTGTTTCCCTAGTTACCTTTCCCACGGAACGGACCTCTTCACCTATCTCCCCCCCTTCACATTGTGTGTGAAGGTCACAGGTACCCACTAGTATTTAGAATTTCATTTACAACTACAAAAGAAAAAACATAACCTATAAAGTAAGATAATAAAAACATACATTGCAAAAAATACACATAAATAAAAATAAAATTACAAAATTGTATTCCAGGATTCATAACTTGTTGGGAGGTATAGGCTACCATCATTCTTTGTAATTTAAAGAATGAACATGGACAAACATGTCCTCCAACTCCATCATAATTTGTTCATCTTTTGCCAAATATATAATGGATTTTTTGGTGTTAAAACCCAAAAATTCCCACCACTCATGAAATGTATTTTTGGCCCACATTTTAACATGTATGCTTGTTTATTGACATTCTACTTCTTTTCAACAATGTTTAGAATTGATGTTTTGGGCATGTATCATTAGCATAAAAAATAATAATATCATGAACACAAAATGTATCATTGTCAACATCAACAATTTTATTTTGAGGCTCAATAAGAACTTCATCAAAATTTGTTGGAACTACAAGGCACAACATACTAGAAAGATCATTAGATTCATCAAAATCCTCAACAAAAATAAAATAAAAGGGTTGTATAAACTTGCAAAAAGACCGAGATCAACATCAACAACACATGAATCAAGAGATTGTAAATCATTAATAACATCAAGTGGTTGCAAACAATGAAAGTTACCATGTGGTCATCCATCTTTTCCAATAAAGTTTTTGTCTTTGCAATTTTTTGCACTAGAGCTATGCTATTTTCTGTAATAGTTTGAAACATGCCTTGAATATTATCCTGAATTTTTTTCTTCATTTTTCTAACAAAATCCAAAATGACCATTGTACCTTTTTCAAAATTTTCCTCATCTTGGTTGCTAACATCAAATGCTTTTGAACTTGTGGTTAAAGCTTACACAACCTTGGTGAATTGACCTTTGTGGTGGTTCCAATGATCCATAGCTTCATAAAAATTTCCTCCATGTTGATTGTTTTCAAACACTTCATTTGTAATCTTTTCAAGTTTGTATTTTTCAAGATAGTCATATTTGTTTTCTTACAAGGGTGCAATTGGCTAATAGGAGCCACTAATGCCCCTTTAGATGATTACTTTTGGAGGAATACTGTAAAAAAAAAGTCTTCTAAAAAAAATTTTATAAATTTTTTATTATTAATTTTTTTTTCAAAAATATGTCATTTTCTTGAAGTTTTCCAAGTCCATTTACAAGTCATTTTATTATTTAAAAGTAGTGGTTATAAGTCCTTTTACATTACTTTTGAAAATCCAAATGTTAATGAAATAATTTCATATTTTAGACATTTATAAAATAAGATATTAGATTTGATAATGGCAAAAATTATAACTTAGTTTCAAGTTTAAATTATTTTTAAAAAAAATTGGTGTAAAACACAAAAAATTAAGTAATGGTTATGACTGCTTTTGGCTCCTATTAACATGATTACATTGACAAAAAGTTAATTTCAAAAAGCCCATAATGGTTGCTACCATGTGGCAATGTAACTAGTGTTGGACATTTACACCTACACCACACAAAAGAAAAATAAGAAATTGAAACCAAGACTAAAATTGCAAGAAGGAATTGAATTCAAGGTTTGAAATAGAAACAATTAGAACTTTAATGCACTTTGTTTTCCAACATTTTTCACAAAATCCTCATCCATATCTCCATGATTAGATATCAAAGTTTCCACATCAATTGGAACCCAATTTTTCCTACCCTCATCTTCTTTTACCCTTTCATCATCTCCATTTTCTTCTTCTAAATGTTTCAAAACAAACTTTTTTTTAATTTGATACCCATGGCCTCTAGTACTACCATGTCCCTTACTTTTCTTAGAGGAAACAATCAAAATCTCTTCATTTGTGTACACCTTTTACTTCCCTTTTCCCTTGCTTAGGTCATTACAAAGTATTAAAAAAGAACTTTTTATCACGTATGGAGAAAACCCTTCGCCACAAATACCTTGTGATGGTGTCCCTTCACTAGAGATATTTTTTACAAGTGTATATTCTTCAATTTTTCAAAGAAAATGAAACGGCACTTGAGAAGAAGAGAAAAGATGAAAATACGTTTGAAAAAAAAAAGCAAAACAATGTCACCCCTGGAGTTAGCTTGGTCCAAACCTTAGAAAAACAATGTTAGGTTTGGAAACAATGTTTCTTGTGGGATGAACCCAAAAATTTCCTTCCATTTTCCATGCCACATGAAATCCACCTAGAATAAGAACCTTAATGGGCTTGGGCTTGTATCTAAAGGGAAGTTGAACCAATAAAATTTACCAACCAATAAAAATGCTCCAAAATTAGCCCAACTTTTGGATGGCCCATAGTTTAAAGTGCCCTTTAGACTCTTCTCCTACATAAAGAGTTAGAAAGATTTTTTTTCCGGTTTTGTTTTTGTTTTTTAAAAAAGTTTTTAGAAAAGTATTTTTGCCCTAAACTTTGTCTTTGGTTGTCACATTCAATGGTTTCATTGTCTTCATCAAGCTTGACCTCCTCTTTTGGTGATATCGCTATCTTCATTTAGCTTGAGCTTATTTTTTAACATCAACAATTTTTTTCAACGTTTCATCATTGCTTTTAAAAGGTTTATATCTTTGCGTTTTCATCATTTCTTCTAGAAAATTGCCTATATTTCATGAAAGTTCTAGAATATGCAACATATATTTTTTGTGTAATTTTGTTGTTGTAGGTTGAAATAATATTCATGCACCGTTCTATTTGTTTTCTTTGCTTAACAATGGAAATTATTGTATCCTTTTGTTGCTTTGTAGAGTTGTTTTCTTGTTTTTTAAAAAAAATTATTTGTATGTTTTAGTGTTGTTGCAAGTTGTATTGTATCATCTTGTTTTTTGCTTTGTTTTTGTTTTTGTAGGTTGACGCCACTATCATCATCATTGTTCTACATTTTTATTTTATTTTTATGGCTATAGAAACAATGTTTATTTCCATTGTTATAATTTATTGAAATAACAGTTGTCATCATGATTGTTAATTTTATTTTTTCATGGCAACAAAAGCACCGTTTTTTTTGTTTCTTATTTTTATTTTTGGCAATTACATTGTCTTTATTTAGCTTAAATTATCTTTTGGCATCAAGTTTTTCTTTCAATGTTTCATCATTGCTTTTAGAAGGTTTTTTTCATTTCATGAAAGTTTCTAGAATCTGTGTATATTTTTATGTAGTTTTGTTGTTGGAGGTTGACATAATAATGCACATTTTGTTTGTTTGTTTGTTGGTTTTGTTTTATGATGGAATTACCATATCCTTGTGGTGCTCTTTAATAAATTAATTTTTTGGCTTGGTTGTATGTGTCATTGTTGTTTGTAAATTGTCTAACATCATTGTGATTTTTTTGTCTTATTTATTTTGTGTAGATGTGTTTTTCATTTTTTTTTTAGTTGTGCATTATTATGTTCACTTTGATTATTTTGCAACTTATTATGTGTCCATTTTGGTGTAGCTTTTGGTGCTTTTACAATAACTTTCATGGATTTGCATTAAGGTTGTTTTTTTTACTTTTTCTTTTTCTTTCTATGTTTTCTGTGGTTTTGTTTTATTTTTTATAATGTCTTCCATCAACAAACCTATGGACATCAAAGAAGCCTTGCAATAATGTTGATCATACCATTGAAAGATCAATGAAATCTTGCCCTAAATGTAGGTAATAATAATTAATCAATTGTTCACTCTTCTTGTTCAATTGATTTTGTAGTCTTGTGATCAATCCCTATAATTCTTGATTATAATGTTGTTGATCATGGTGCCATGTGGGGCTAATGATGCTTTAAAGTTTTGATATTAGGAGTTTCACATTTTATCTTTGTGACTTTCATACATTGAGGCTTCTACCACATCTATCATGATTTTTAATCACCTAGTACTAAAGCTCTTCATTAAAAGATGAAGATTCAAGATTGTAATTTCTTTGCAAGCTTGCTTGATACAAAGTTTTAACAATTTGTAAATGGCTTATGGTACTTTTTTGAAAAAACTCCTTTTCAAGTTCTTCCTATTGTTTCTTTGATGTACCTTTGTCAGGACTCTCCAAATCAAGTTCTTTTGGGTTTGATTCATATGATAGACTAGATTCTTGTTGCAATTTGGGATTTCCCAACTGTTTCATGTCTTGTATGGCTTGTTCCACAATGTGGTACACATCAATTTCCTTCAAATTTCCAAAACCTTTTTCTTTCATGTGTTCCATCTCATAAGTTATCTTTTTCACCCATTGCATATTGAAGTTGTCCTTGTGGATAATACACAATTTTTTTAAAGATAAACAAGTGACGATGAGGTTTGGGACATGTCTCAAAGGTGTGTCAACCCTTTTAAGTAAAATTCTCCCTAAAACTCCCCTTTCAACATGCCAAAAGCCCTTTCAATAACCATCCATGTATTTGATTGTATGAAGTTCCAATGCATTTTCTCCAATGATAATTCACTATTTCCACCTTGAAAGACACCAAAACCAAGGCCAAATTAGATATGTTGCATCCCCAATTAGTTCATAATGCAAAAACTTTCTTTTCACCAAACGCTTGCCAATGTTAGTTCTTAGGAATGAAGCCCAATCATGCATGCCTCTTGCCTAACCAAAATCATAGTCCCAAAATTTGCATTCAACATCACAAATCTCTTGTAATAAGCATGTGTAAAATCCTTTTCTAAAATGATAAGATGCATGTTCTGTAAAAGGAGCAATAATTGGAATATGGGTGCCATCAATGGCTCCGATGGTGTATGGAATGTGATGTAAAACAACAAATTCTGAAATCATTTGCTTAATCCTTATAGTTGTTGGTTTCATGAAGACAATGAGTTTCAAATGTTTAGAAGCTTATTCACAAAATTCTCAAACTATGATGGATGTTGTACTTTTAGCAATCCCATACACCTCACCGACCATTTGTAAAGAATTTCCACTACCAAGGTGAACCAAAGCAACAACAACCCTAGTCCCAAGGGAATTAATAATTTGAAATGGGTGTTTTTGCATTGCAAAGATGCACTCAATTTTTGACACAAAAACTCAAAAGTACAAAAGTTCAACTTGGTGTGTTATTAAATCTTTTCAAAGTATGAACCCATGAACTACTTTTGCATAAAGCCTTCAATTTGATCATATTTCCACAATGTGTATATGCAAGGAATGAACTTTCTCATTTGTTGACTGAAAACATAAAACATTGTTTTGACATCTTCATGTTGTTGCATCATTTGTTGTTGTAAAACTATGACACGAAATATTACTAATTGAAACGCCATACAAACTACCAAACAACACACCACTTGATGATTTAAAGCCATGGTGCTCAATAGATGCTAAAAAAACAAGCAAAAAAAAAATGGTGTACAAGATTGAAAAAAAATTCTTTACAACATGAAAAGATAAGATATGTGTAGATTTTGGGCCAAGTTCCTTTTGCACACATTTTAAAAATTGGTCCCACAAACAACTTTTTTGAGCCCATGCCGATTTTTGAACTTTCTATTATTTTAGCACAATGTTTTCTTGGGACAACGTTATAGTCTAAAGTGCCCTTAAATGTAAACCCTTTCAGAATTTTCAACGCCTCCCCTTGGCTTATAGGGCTCAAGATGACACCTCAAATTTTAGAAGGGTTTAAATTTAGACCCTTTTCCTATACGTAAAACACTATTGCATTTTTTTGTTTGTATATTTTGGTCTCTTACTGAGCTGAAAAATTCTTGTTTGCTGATGTCACAGGAATAATAACTTATGCAATTTGAAAGATACTCTCCAACTTGTTAGAATAACTTCCACTAGGTGGAAGTTACCCACCAGCTTGTCCCTTATCACTATCCTTGCAACGCTTTATGTAGGAAAAAGGTCTATCGACAGACCCTTCTAAAATTTCAAATCTGAAAGAGTTTCTTAATAGACCCTTCTCCTATGCAAAACACCTAGCAAGGGGGAAGAGAGGGAACATGTCTATTGGTTTCAGTTCCACACATAAATGCAACTGGGAATTCATTTATGAGTTTGGTTCTTTAAAAAATTTCCATTTCACTTTTGAAAATTGGACCCAGTTTTGACTTGATTCTTATTAACCAAGATTGATGCTTCTAACCTGCTGAACCTGGTACCAACCCAACACTGATCCTTTCCCTACAGATGCATCACTTCCAAGCAATGTTTCAATACAGTCCACAAAACAAAATGGACAACAAACAAGAATAACAAGCCCACTGGTGGAGGACAGACCTAAATTGCAGGGCTGAACTTAGGGCCACTTTAGATGAGGGTCCAAAGTCCAGGGTTCAATGAAGTAGAGCAATCCTATTGGATGAGAGCCATAATTGGACCCACGCCGTTTAGATGAGGTTCCAAGACGAAAAAGTGGCAAATTGAGTCTAAACCTACATGGCACCGTTTTGGATGGAAAATCAATTGGTTCAGACCCCAAAAAAGAGCTAAAAATGGAGAACTCATGATTTAAAGAACCAAGATGCAATCTAGGGTTTAGGGTCTAACTCAAGGGTTCAATTTACTTCAAATGGGTCCAAATTGATTCCTAGGAATTTGGTCCCTGGACCTCCATCTACAGTGGGCCTTAGCTACCACCTCATCCTTAGGCACCGTGGGAATATGCCCACCCTGAGCTTTTTACCCTGTAAAAACGAACACAGAGAGTTCTCCTGCAAATTTCGGTTGTGTTCACACGAACCAAAAGCCATGCGCTCAGGCAGAGAGACATTGAGCAACTAGCTGCTTCTTGTTCCCATTGTGCTAACCCTATATAAGCTCCACAGGGAACGGGCAGTGACTGGAAGAATCTTCCAGGCACTGCCCAATTTTTGTCCACACAGACAGACAGACACCATGTTTGCTTTAATATATAACATAGCTCTCGTAGTGCAAAGTCCGTGCCCAGGATGGATGACAGATTGTAAGTGAACATAAAAAGGAGCGTGTGGAACGTTAAGGGAACAGCACATGAAAACGTGAACCAGGGGCGAGGACCATGACCAGGACGAGCAAGAAGACGCGGACGACTGTCGCGCCCTGCCGTGCACCACCGTCTGCATCGTTGCTTGTGCCCGCTGATTCCGCTTTGCTTAGTTTGCTTGCTTCTACTAGTTTATTCTTCTTCTGCCGTCTTCTTCTTCCGCTACTTGCTGTGGTTTGGTTTAAGCAGGAGAAAGGAAAACGGCCGTTTGTTTGTCGTCTCGTTGAGTGGCTTGTTTGCTGAACTCGTTAGTTAGGGACGCTGTATTGCACGGCTTTGTTGAAGCGGTGGTGTGTGGAGATTTGAACAGGGAGATTAGGTTTCGGAACCCTAGGTTTTGCTTTCATTTTTCCAATTCCTAGTGCAGACGAAAGCGGAAGGGGCAAGGGGTGGCAGCCTTTGGGAGGGCAAAATCCGAGAGGTTCGGTACCTCGGGAAGTAGTCATGAAGTTCAGGTCAGTGAGGGACATAATTGTGAATTTGGAGGATTGGTGGCCGTGGCATTTCTCGGGAGATAATGATGAGAAGGAGACAGTTGACATGAATTTGAACCCCGTGCTTCTGGTGCCCGGCATCGGAGGCTCCATCTTGAATGCCGTGAATAAGAACGGCCGTAAGGAGCGGATCTGGGTTCGCTTGTTCGAGGCCGACCATGAGTTTCGGACCAAACTCTACTCCTTCTACAACCCTGAAACAGGTACGATTCTCTCTGCAATTTGTCGAATTCCCTGCAATTCACCGAGTTATTCCTTTGCTCTTCGTGTAAATTCTATATAATATGCAGGGTCGGGTGATGCATGCAGGTGCTTTGTCTGTCTGGTTACCATATGCAAGAGCCAGTCCATTGATGCTCTTGTGGCCTCACTCTAAAGTCAGAACTAGGCAGGGATTTCCAGTTGGAAGAGGCTAGGGTTTGCTTGACGTTGTTGCACATGATGTACCAGGAGGCCATGTATTCTGGTTTTCCATCAATTGAACAAGTGATGTTGCTTATGTGCAGGTAGAACAGAGTCTCTTGATGAGAATACCACAATTGAGGTCCCTGAAGATCGACACGGACTTCACAGCTGTGATATACTTGATCCTGATGTGGTATCATATCTATTTCCCTTCTCATCGATGTCCCAACTTCCATTTTATGTTATACAGCAATTCTGACCTGCTGTTGAAATGCTGAGCTTGTATCCTAAGGAAGATTATATGTGTGAATGGCAGCTTTTGCGGCTGGACTCTGTGTACTATTTCCATGATCTTATCGAGCAGATGAAGGGATGGGGCTACCAGGAGGGTTCAACTTTGTTTGGCTTTGGTTATGATTTTCGGCAAAGCAACAGGTGTGCAGTTTCACAACTTTGAGAGGAACTTCAAATTTATACTTTTGTCTGTGTGAAATTTATTCTTGATTTCTGTGCTACAGGCTCCCAGAGCACATGGAGAGGTTGAGGAAAAAGTTGGAGACCATATTTGAAGCATCAGGACACAAGAAAGTGGACATAGTTTCACATTCCATGGGTGGGCTTCTTGTCAAGTCATTTCTGGCCCTGCACCATGAGGTGAAGATCTCCTTCACCTTGAAATCCAGGAGATAGATGAGAGTTTGAACTGACCCGGGAACAGAGCATGAGAAGCTCACATTAAACTTGGCCGGTGTTTGGCAGCCCCATGCCTTGCAAACAGTTGGGTGCTACATATGAATGGCGAGTTTGAATGTATTTCCATTCTTAGTTCTGTGGAATATTTGTGCATCAAGAATTCTGCTTTTGTAGCCTGCAAGTTTCAGCCTTCACCCATTTTGGTTTGTCTTTTTCATGTCCATCCCAGCTTTGCCATCAGAAGTAGGGAGTTTTACTGCACTAAGTTTCAGTTTGTTAACTTGGTGTGGGACAGATTTTTGAGAAGTATGTTCATTCATGGATAGCTGTGACAGCTCCGTTCGAAGGTAAGGAGATTCATCCTTCTTCTACTGCTGTTATGATATGACAGAAGAGCTGGAAATGAGAGAAGGTCAGTATACATTGTCTAATTGCATTGTTCACTCTTCTGCTTTTGTTAACAGTTCTTTATCCCTAAATGGACAGGTGCTCCAGGCTTCATCATGGATAGCCTGTTGACTGGGGTTGAGTTTATCAAGGGCTGGCAACGAGAACTTTTTGTTGCCAAGTGGAGTATGCATCAGCTTGTATGAATCTTTATTCTTGTTCTTTATTCCCTTATCCTCTCAGGGTCATGGTAATCCACCCTGAATGATCATGTGAAAAATGTGAAAAAGATTGCACTTAATTGAACTTATTTTTTTATTATTCTGCATTGAAATAGACTGATACCAGTGCTGTCATTAAAGGATATGTTTAGAGTACAGGAGGCCCCAACTACTACCCTCTACGTAGGCCTTGCATTAGGCTTAGATGCTTAAATGTACAGGCACGAGCTAAAAATGGAATGCAGTTTACCTCCACAAGCTATTCATGTATGCTCTGACAGTTACAGAATGTAATAGCTTGTGCATAACTATGCAATAACTATCCATGTAACTGTCAGAGCATATCATGAATAACTACACACAAGCTATTCATGATGAAGTGACAGTCTGACACTTTGTTAGCAACACTCATAAGATTATGACTGCATTCATGGTTACAGAGTTCTCTTTGGAATCCCATGGATATTTTTACAGGTGATTCCTCAGGAAAAGTGGATGGAGCAAACCAATTTCATGATCCCCTTCTGTGTCCAGATTTATAACACCTGATGACTGAAGGGTCTTTTGCTCCCTTTGGTTGGTTGTAGAGGGCAGTTGGATTATGTGCTTGCTTGATATTAATGCCAATTTAAGTCTTGTCTTGTTCTCATTTTCTGTTGATGCAATTTGCAGCTGATAGAGTGCCCATCAGTGTATGAGCTGATGGCTTGGCCTCACTTCAACTGGAGTACACCTCCAGAGCTGAGACTTTGGCGTAAACAGTCAGAGGAAAATGGGAAGGAGAATGTGCTGATGGAAGCATATGGGCCCAAGAACCACATTGAAATAATGTTAGCTGCTCTTGAAGAGAATAAGGTACAACTTATTTTCCAAATTCTCTTCTCAGTGAAGTGTCTCATATGAATAGCCCGAGTTGCTCAAGCTAGATTATAGAATCTCTTGCTGTCTCAAACATGCTTCACAAACCCATTGGGATGATTGCAATGTGACCTCTGAGATATGTTCTACAAAGCAAGCTGGGACTCAAATTTGTGTCTAGGTCTGCAACTGCAGGCCTTCATTGCACAATACAAGAATGGGTTTAGAGTAGAATCTGAGGCAGAGGCATAAGTTAGTGTCTGGAGATTTATTAGTGAAGTTTTTTTTGAGCTCTCTGTTTTCTATGGCAGCTCACCTACAATGGCTCAGAAATACCTCTGCCATTCAATGTGGACATTGTAAACTGGGCAATTGAAACAAAAAGAATCCTCCAGACAGCAAAGCTTCCTGAAGGTGTCAAGTTCTACAATCTTTTTGGCACATCATTTGACACTCCATTTCATGCCTGGTTTTACTTCTCTCCCTCTTTTTGGTGGCAATTTTTTCTTTTCTTTTGGTCAATTGAGATGATTGGGGCTTCTTTGGATGCTAAAATCCTCTACAGAAGTTGTTAATTGGACACTAGTGGGCATTTGGTAGCCTGGGAAACAATGTATTTACAGGTTGTCTTTTGGGTATCTCCGTGCAAGCTATGCTTTGGCACTTATCAAAATAGTCTCAGGCCTGTGTATTGAGATCCTTGGTACTTTGGATTGGGTGGTCAGCTTTTAATTGTATCTTATCATAGAACTTGGCTGCAAACTTGATGTTGCTGCTGAAGTGGATGATTTTGCATGGTGAGTATACATTACAATATCTGAGGGCTGTTTGACTATGACATTGCAGCTATGGGAGTGAGAAAACCCCATTGGCAAAGTTTGATCAGATTCTACATACTGAGGTATTTTCTCACTTTCACATGTCTGCTGGACATAACTGGAAGGAAATTAATGCCAAATTTTCTTTTTGGCTGAATACGTTTTCTGCTAATACCATGTTAATATGTTCCAGATGACCATATTAGATGAACCCTTCTGCTGGGTTTAGGGTTTAGGGTTGTACTGAATTGACTCTCTTCTGTTGAATGTATCACAGGCCAAGTTCTACTGTGTGGATGGTGATGGGACTGTCCCATGTGAGTCAGCCATGGTATGTAAGACATTATTTCTGTATATTCAGAATTTTGTTGCTGTTTGCCATTCACAATGTGTGGACTGGTTTTTTCTCAGCCCTTGAGTTGAATTGTAGTGAAGCCTGCACAAGGCAGTAATGTTGTCAACTGAAGAGAATTCTTAGTTGTAACAAATTTCATGAGATGTCGCTCTCCTGTGTGTGCAGGCTGATGGTCTAGATGCTGAGGAAAGGCTAGGAATTCCTGGTGATCATCGTGGAATCCTCATGGATGAGCGCTTTTTCCGGGTTATGAAGCATTGGTTGAAGGCTGGAGATCCTGATCCTTTCTACAATCCCTACACAGACTTTGTCATTCTACCAGCCAAAGAGTTTGAGATTGAGGATCACAAGGAAGAGACTATTTCCATGACTGGATCATCACTTGACATGGATGATCACACTGGTGCTTCTCAGCAAGGGGTCTATATTGCCACTGTGTCAACAGGTACTGCTTCATACTTCAATGTGATAGTTTCTTTAGTCATACTCAGGATAGTCAGGTTTCACTGTCTATTTCTTTGCAAATCATGATTCCCAGGGCTTCTGTCACTTAGTTCTTGTTTGATTATAGTTCTGTCTCTTCTGTTTCCTTTTTTCTGAGCTCCACAACATACTTAATTGATCTCTTGTAAGTTCAAAATGTCCATATGAGTATTTTGATTTAGTTGGATTTCAGCAATGGATTTTTTTTTAAAATTCTCATTTTTGTGAGTTCTCTCGTAGTTAGTCTTGGCAATGTTTTCTTTGTAGAGAAGAAAATCAACAGCCAGGAATCTGTTTATTTGCGGTTGTCTCTAGTAACACAAAGTTATTTTTGCAGGTTCAGGTTCATCAGGTGATATTCGAGCTGAAGCGCATGCACATGTCAATATCCATCACAAGCCAGACCATGAAGATCAATCACAGTTTGATGTGTCAACCATTGGTGTTGCGGAAGGACAAGATAAGGAGGAGACAAAGGCTGCTCTAGACTTGGTTATGGCAGCTGCAGCAGAGGAGGCCAAGGCTGCAAACACAGATGGAAGAAAGATTGTTTTAGACAAGGTTCTCTACCACAAGAAATAACTGGAATCTGGGCAGGAGGTTGCAGGTCCTGGAGCGATGTACTTGACTTTTGCTCTACATATGCTCTAAACAGTTCCTCATCCATTTGGAAACTTGCTCATCAAATCATGCCTGGGTAGTGCTGGTGGAAGCGGGTGCATGTGACTTCTCAATATATTGACAGCCCCTCCACATATCAAGCATTCTCGATTTATCTAGCTGAAAGATTAGATAGGTTTTGGCAATTACTATCCTTCAGGTGCTATTGGCTGTGAAGGTTGGTCCCCAGTTGCTTTGTATATACATAAAAGAGTAAGCAAATTGGTCACAGTATAGTCTGAAGGATTGTTTCTTTGTATGTCAAGACATATAAAGAATGTTCTTTTGTGACCATGACTTATTTCAGTGGTCAGACAATGATTTGAATAGGGCCTGCCAACCACAAGCTAGTTGCATGTGTATATAGAAAATCCTTGATTACCACCTCAATAACGAACCTCCAGGCAACAGTGGAGGATTGGCTCTGCCATGTAAATTAGACACTAAGCCTTTGCTGCTTTGACTTTTCTGTACACATTGTTGGAATAAAAGGCAATTGTATTCGACAGCCACCAGGCCTGGATTTCAATGTGATTGATGCAGTGGCTTCTTTGTATTTTGCCAAAGTAATCTTTTGTAGTGAAATTCTAAAGTTGGTTCCTTCAGATAGTGAGCTTCAGACAAGAGTGTGGTCATATGGAGTCCAGAGGAGTTGTTCCAAGCTTGTGAATCCAGTACATCAAATTTGGGATCTGCAGGTGACAGGCACAATTCATATCTGTGGAAGCTTCAGGTGAATGTCTTAACAGACATCTTAGCTCTGTTCTCTTTTGTGGTAGTTAGTGAACAAAAGCCTTGAGTGAGTGGATGGTCATAGAATGTTCTCAGAGTGCAGTGAACATTTCCTTATAATGTTTGTTTCTATGGTGAATTTGTTTTCAATCCCTAAGATTTTGGTCTAGTGTACTAAGCAACAGAGATCATTCTATTTGCAGGAGGAATGAGTCAAAGATTGCCAAATTGTTTGATCTTGGAACTTCTTGGCTCTTGCTATGGGTTCACTCTATTTAGGAATTGGTATCATCATTCCAAGAAAAAATTTCTAATTCCTCAGGACTTCATGGCTTATAGCTTGAGTGCGAGACAGTCAATCTGCTGAGCTGTGCTCAAAAGGATTGTTTTTCAAGGAGGTGCGAATCAACACAAGTGCTCAAAGCAAATTGAATGCAGTTACATGTCCAACATTTTTGCCTTCAAAGTCTTGAAGTTCAGGCTGTGTTTGAAGTGGACTCCTCAGTTGCTTTTGGTCAATCATTCTGTCTCTCATGTCGGTCTATTCTCATGTAGAACCAATGTTTTTGAACGTGAATGTCCTGATGAGCAGTCTAGAGCAAGCACTGATTTTTGTATTCTTCTGAATGCTCAGTAACAGATATCTGAATTCCGAATCAACAACCCAAGCAAAGTGAAAACCTTCTCAAAATATAGGACTTCCCAATACTGTACCACTGTATTTGTAGACATGACTAACTGCACCTTCCCTGATCATTGGGCTGGAGATGCTCTGGTTTTCAATGCTGGTCAATGTCATGACTCAGTCTTGCCCTTGCTTCTGAAACTGAAGCTCTGGGCACATATTCTTTGCTCAAAATTTTGAGGAGACTATTATTTTCCACCCAGCATCAGGAGCTGATGAAGTCTGTGGGGAGTAATAGTATCTAGCTGCTACCATTTGTAGTGGAGGTGATATATATTCTGATATTTTGTGAGACTGATAAGGTCATAAGCAGACTCTTTCTTGTCATGTTTGCTGTGGTATGATTTGGTTGGAAGTGGCATAATGGTTACCTTCAATGTGCTATTGTGGGGTTTTCTCTACGATCTCAGAGATATTGGTTTTCAGTGATAGAATAAAGTCTCTTTTGCAGCATAAACCATTGTGGACTCTGGCAATCCTCTACTGATGTTGAGACAGTTTGCAACTCTAAACTTTATAATGCACCCAGAGTCTGACAAGAAAATTGTATCCAGCTAGCCGAGTTTCAAAATGAATAATTGTTTCAATCTATACTGTAATGTGGAGACCTGCTTAATTTCAGTTTTGATGCCTTCAGCCTCTCATGTACACTGTGACAGTTACATGAGATATTGTTTATGACCTGATTGGCTTGTTGCACAATGAAGTCTGGTTTAGCTGAAGCTATCAATACTGTGCAGATCATATTGGGAAACTTGTACTGGAGCTGAGCACTAACAATTTTTTCCCCACTGGTTTAGTTTTTCTTCCTAAGCGGAGCTTGATCATCATTTCATGGTCCTTCCAAGCTTAACAACATTTCAAGCTTTGTTTCAGGGTAGTAGTTGATCAAACCTATCTACCTTTTCTGTATTTCTTAGTTATACCTGCATGACTATCTTATGTCTAACTTTCTCTTCTGTGTAATAGAATGGTCCCAGGGAATTCGGCCCAAGGATTTGCAGTATCTGTCTGCAGGCCACAGAAATTCGACTGCATTGCTCAGCGTGGATGGAAGAAATCCCTTCAAATGGACCATTCATGTCTAGTATATGAATCTAAATGGCAGAGATGTCCACTCCATTGTAGATTGTTGGTGTGCCAGACATCCATTGCTCCATTTTCAACAACTGCAGCAACAGCAATGTAATCAGCACACCTTAGGTATGATCAGCTTAACTCCCTTGTATGCTCACCACTGAAGCTTTATAAGTTACAAACAAAGCTATGAATACATGAACATGTGAGTTCCTTTTCTTGCCCATTAAGCTTGCCATGTTCAGGACTAATATGATGCCACGTTCCATCTCCAAGAAAAATGAAGAAAAATGCAAGAGAAAAACTGCAATTTAATGCTCTTTGAGCGTCAATATAATATACAAAGATACTTTGTAATTTGCAAATCGTAGGTTCTAGTGTATTGTGGTTGTTAAATGTCTTAGATAGGTACACACCTTCACTTGATTCTGCAAATACTTGACATAATCTATTGCTTCCTCCAGCATTGTCACTATATCGACCTGTGAAATTGAAGTCCACACAATGATTCATCCATTACAACATGAAAGTAGTCTACTAGTATTGTCAAGGTTCTCTGCCTTGAGCAGTGACACATCATTGGATTTTTTTGGTGGTTAATGAAGAGTTTACCAACTTCTGTGTGAGATTTCTATCTGATTTCTAGCAACTAGCTGGTCATGTCAAGTATATTCTCAAGTTTACATTAATTTACAGAAGTTTTGCAAGGCTGGTTGAAGGATATTGTTCTGGTTGACGTGACACATTTCAAGAGGACACAAGTTTAGCCTGTACCTTAGCCCCGTTTGGCACCAAGTGTTGTAATGTCTTGAGTCGCTCATTTATCTTGTTTCTCCTATGCTGCATATTATATCATAGATGTTAATGTCAAACTTGAATGATTTTTACTATCAAGTGTTGTCTATTGAGAGAGACCCAGGTTCATGAATGGTCTGAATTTTACAGGGCAAGCTTGAGTCTCTGGAGTTTGGGGCTCAACCATTCCAGGTATTAGACCTCACTAGTCTCAGGTGAAATTTTCCAAGCAGATCCCACATGATTTCATTCTGGGTCTTTGTCTTTGAATGCAGGTTCCATGTCTTTGTATTTCAATTCTGTTACTTGAATTTGCTCTTGCCTAAATGGATTTTGATGACTACCATTGATCATCCTGGGTTGATTACCTAATGATTGAAATTTAGACAGAGTTGGATTCCTAGGTCTGAAATTTTTTAATTCCTGATCAATTTTATGGAGCTTTCAGGGTCCAATGAGGCCACCAACAGAAGCAACTGGTATGCTCTTGATCTGGAGTAGTCTAAAGTGCCCACTTGAACAAATGAAACTGAAAGTTGAGAGCTGTAAGTGAGATCTAGGTGACAAGAAATTTTGAGCTGGGCCAAAATATTGACTACAAGAAACAGCAGGAAAAATTGTGGGTACAAGAGATCAGCTCAAATTACATCTTCTTGAAAGGTTGGTCAACATCAAGAGGTTGTACATGGAGAGGAATTTTCAAAAGGGTGAATTGAATGACATTTAGGAGTTACACTTGATTTGTGATTTATTACCCTTGCATAGATGCTCTGGGGATCAGTAGCTGATCCTCGCCGTGCTCGTGGTTTGCCATTGGTATTCAGTGCAGGACCAACAGCAATCATATCCATCACCTCTAATTGCAAGCTGCTGCAGCTGCTGCTGCTGGTATGAGACTCAAAAGTCTTGGGCTTCGGATCTGGAGTGACCCCATATTTAAGGTTCTGGATTCGTTGCCATGTTGGAGGAATGTTTGGTTCCTGCCAAATCCACAACACAAACATAAGGTCAAGAAGATCTAACTATTGATGAATGCAAGCTGGTGCAGCACAACACCAGACATTTGTAGGGTCATTGCTTTTGGCTCTCAAGAGCTCTCTGCTGCGAGCTTGGTTCGATCAGGATGGCACATGATTAGGATCCTTCCAAAGTCATCATCCGTGATCTGGAGCACAGAAGACTAGACATTGGATGGAAGATATATAGTTCACATAGATCTGCAGGCATGCCACAAATCCAGCGACAATATGCATGCATTCAGGAAGCATTACATCTAGTAATGAGAATGCCATGGAAACATAGTGTGGACATAGCTTAGATGCTAAGCATTCAGAACACCGATTGGAAGAAGCACACACGTACATTTCCCTTCCGTTTGAGTCGAGGTGGGCTAGTTTCATCCTCACATGCAGAATCAATACCCACGAGCTCTAGGCGGTGCTTGCCGCCGGGGCGATCCTTATTTAAATGCTGCAGCTCTGCAAGCTCAACGACTCCTACAGTACTGCAGCTAGTGGGAATGGTACCAGACACTGGATTAGTGCTCACGCTGGACACCCGGTCTTCTCGAGTAGAGTGAAGATCATCGCCATCTGCAGCTGTCTCAGCAGCTGGTTCAGCTACTTCGTTGTTCAGGGCCGGGGCGGGCAATAGCTTCATGGAGCGACTCGAATTATTACTAGAACCTGCCTGAGCGGCTGAGCAAGCTGGGGCCCACGTTCCACCAGCAGCAATTGGCGCACTAAAATTATTCCCGAGCATCTCCGTGAAAATCTCCGCGTTTGTGCAGTAGTTTGGCCAAGTGACCACGCTGCTTCTGTTCATAAGCGTGTCGAAGTTCTGTCGATCGATCGTGCCTGATGCTGCTTTTGGATGCTCGCTGCTACGAATCATGGCCTTCGACGGGTGATTATAGGTTGCGTAATAGCCTGGATCCCCCGATGCAGTGAAGCTCGCCGGGAAAAGCTGATCTCTTTCGGCGGCCTGCAGCAGCTCGGCGGCGCTGAACTGGTTCACACATGAGTAGTGATCCGCATGCATCAGCTGCCGCAAATTGGTGCCACCGCCGGCAAGAACTTGCGATGAAGCCTGGGGACAGTTTGACACCCATGTCGAAACCGGGACAACGTAATTTGATCCGTCCCAACTCCCGACGAAAGGCAGCTGGGTTGGTGTGTTATTGTAGATTGGCCGATCAGGTGATGAAGGTGACTGATCCGAGTCTAGTGATTGCAGCAATTGCAAGGCCGTTTGAGCAGTGCCGAAAGCAAAAGTCTCCTCGCGGCAGAAGCTCGTGCTGTAGGACTCGGACGACAATTCCTGATCATCACATGAGACAACACAGTTGGGCGTCGATACATAACTATAGTAAGGTGGAGATTGATCCGCATGCAGGACATTCTTCAAACCACCTGCAGCTGTTCTTATGTACAAATCAGCAAGTTCCAAGGTTTGTACGGCGTCGTCGCTGGATTGGTCGACCGCCGGATCATCATAATCTATCAGCGAGGAATTGCAGCACATGAGGGCAGCTGACCCTGGCTGCTGCAGCTGCCCATAATATTCAGATCTTATAAGTGGACCTGCAGCAGCTGTAGGCGGATCAGGTACACTAAGATGATCAGCTTGTTCGCACAGCTGCAGGCTATCTAAACCTGTTGTTTGCGACATGGAGTTGAAGCTCGAGAGCCAGCCAGAAAGCATATTATTATCCGGTTGGCACTGGAGACTAAGGCCGCGTGGATTACTACAATCTCCGAGCTGCTCCTCCGCAGTAGAGCTACTGGAGTTTGCAGTGGCAAGCTCATCATGATGACCAGAATCTGATGCGGCGCGGGTACTCCAGCTATCCCACATGGATACATCTGCTATATTGCAGGTAACTAGATGAATCTCAGAAGATGACGTCTCTTCCGCCGACGCGGATCCTGAGTCAATGCTCGAGTTGTATCCTGCCATCGTGACCCGTGCACTTACACCCGGACAGTAGATCACAATTCCCAACACAAAGCAGAGAGTTGGCAGTACACCTCAAGGCAGACAGACATTGGTGGAGTCAGAGCATAAGCGTAGCACTCAAAAGACCATGATCGGAACCACCACAAAAGCATGATAAAGTAGACCTAAAAAAAATACTCAACAAGCTCTCAACAATCAACCAAACGATCAATACTAGTTAGTCCACGACCATTTATTTATCAAATGGCTTCAATTATACTTAGAACTGCTAGAATCCATCATCACGACTAAAATCTAAGATCTCTCTGAAGCTAAGATCACAACCCTAGTGATCATAGTGATCGTCAAAACAACAACAAAAGTTTCTACAACAAATTACATCACCGACATAAAATTCACAAACACTTATATTTGTTACCTAGGTTCAGGTACACCTAGAAACAGCTGCATCCGTAACCATCTATTGACAGCCAATTTTAGAAACACCAACAATAAAAACAAGAAGAAGTGGACTATGTAGCTCGCAGCACCAACATACAATTACATTTGTGCACACACACACACAAATACATAGAGGAAATTCCTGTCTTACCTCTGTTTGTGTGTGTGTACTCCAGAATGGGAAATTGTCTATTAATTTCGTTCCATCAAGGAGAGGGTGGAAGGGGGGAGGGGGGTTACTTGTGGCTGGTTACATAGATCTTATACACAGGGCAATTTGTGCACGTCTCACTGCGTGTAACTTACCTAGTAGGCAGAAGGAAATGAATTTTTGTCTGTATTCTAGTTTCTTCCAGCACCTCCAAAAACTATTTAAAAAATGAAGCCGGTGCCACCTAAAGCAACAAAAGAATCCGGGTTTTGATGTCTGGTGGATATATAAAAAGAAGCTACAAATTTAATTGTTTTCTAAACTAAAGTGGGTAATGATCCTGCAAACCCAATTGATGTGGGGACTGGGGGGGGAGGGGGGGGTGCGGCTATAGCTCCCCATCGCCCCCCCCCCACGTAATAAACATTTCAAGGAGCAGATTTGTATTGGATTTATACTTACATACATACTCGGGTGACCCTCTAGCCTCGTGGCCATAGCTTCTCAAATATTTTCTCATCATTACTTGTACCCTACAAATATTGATTTTCATATATTGCTTGCTTACTATACTTGTTCTTTACATAACTGTATGGTGCTTCATATTAGCCAACAACCACTCATCGTGTAATGGCTCTGCCCAATATGGCAAGTTTAAATTACTCTTCTTTGTCCTGGTGAAACTTTGCAAAATTTGGACATCTAAACGTGAAATGAAAAAATTGTCAAAAAATTTCTGTTTTTCTGAGAAACATTGCAAATTCTTTTGGGAAATTTTTTTTGTGGGAAAATGTGTCCATATTTTATCACACAAATTTCTAGTTTTGGGGCAGTTTTTGGGTCAGTTTTCTACATTTTCTCAAGTTTTAACCATTTAATTGATGCAACAGCTTGTTTGGCATGCTCAACAATGATGCTACATCAACAAACTGAAGAAAAAACGCTAGTTCAACCAGCAATAGTTCCATGAAGTTCGCAAAAGTTTCAGGGACAGTTCACTGGACAAGTGACACCTGTTGAACATTCCACAAAAATTTTAGGACCAAAGAAGCTCTGCACCATTCTGTAGTCTCTCCCTGATGGGCAGAGACAACAATTGCCTCCTTTATGAGTGATACATCAGGAGGTACTGTCTCACACTCGCTCACTTGTTTGTTATAAGTTTCATTAATCCCTGTTTGTTGGTTTTATGAGAGTGGCCACTGGCCTAGTGAGTTCACCTGCCTGCTGGCTCTTACATATTTTGCTCCAGGAAATACAACTCCAAAATCAAAGCATAGTTGTAGACTGAAAAAAATTATAATTCTGTTTTGTCAGATCATTGAAGTTCATACTTAAGAGCAAGGCCAGCCAGAGGGTAGCCCGATGGCCAACAGAATGACGGTAAGAGTGGAGCCGGCCAAGGAGGCACTATAGTCAGCTCTAAAACAAGCCTGATTGTCTTTGCACTGGATTCTTCCATTTGTTTCCAAATATTAAAACAGCGAAGCCTGATTGTTTCTTCAATGGGCAGAGGCAACAAGTATGGGCTGACCTAAGAAGAGACAATTGAGGCTTCATTTCAGCTGCCCAGGTGCTGACAGTGGTGAAAGTTTGCCATACAACCTGGATGGACAAACTTGAAGTGTAAGGTAATGCCCTCCTCACTGGACATCCCTCCAGTGGAGGGTGGGCAACGGGTTTCGGGGATGGTCTGATCCAAGGGCATAACCTATAGCATTAAAGAAGTGGATGAAAAGAATCTTACACAAACTAACACCTTGTAAACTTTAACATGTCAAGAGATCAAGAACATTACATGTAATGTATCTATGCTCCTAAGAGTTGGCCCCTTAAACCCTAAAGGTTGTGGCTGCCAACTTTGGCTGCAGGCCCAGGGGAAAAAAATGTGACTTGGCTGCCAGGTAAGCCTGCCCAAAACACCGAAATAGGTCTATTTGTGCCCGAAAGAAGAGAAAAAAGAACCTTTTCACACACAAACATAAGCAGGCTTGGTGCAAGTGCCTTCACTTAAGTAGGTACCTCTAAGTTTTCTGAGCTGAGTAGTTGGGGAAGTTTGAAGCTGCCCAGGGCTTAAGATGCCATCTGAGAATTTTAGTCAGGTCTTCATGGCTGTAATTTTATTGCATTCTTGAGCAGTGAAATTGGCAGAGTTGGAGTTGGTGAGGAGACAGAGGCTGAAATGTAGTTGGGTGCAACCTTGGAATAGTTGTGGATTAATCCAATGATTAGTTTTCCCTCTGGAGAAAACAGGGAGAACAACCCATTGTGAATTTTTGGGTGGTGAAACTTCTATCCTGGTGTCCATGACTAGTTTGAAGTACTTGGGTTCAATGCCCCTTAAGAGCATCATCACCTATATTGGGTACCTAGGGCTGCATCAATATTTTTCACATCCACTAATACTTAATTTACATATTTCAAATCCCATCTATAAATATGAAAGTGGGACTCTAAAATTATGGGAGACCATTAATAGCAAAGCAAGTGGATCAATCAAACAATTTGATCAATCAATAGTAGAGAGAGATTATGCCATACGAATGGATTAATCAATCCAGTCAATCCAAAACAGGATTTAAACTGTGAGATGACTTTTAGCAACCATCATATCATTTGCAAATATATTCTAAAATCGTTTTTGAAACCAAATTTGCAAGTGTTTACAATTTTACATTCAAAACATGCTCTTATAATATGTGGGTGGGGATGCCATGTACCTGCCAATTACCCCATTTATCCCTAAATGCATGGAACAGTTTGGGGTCAAATCACAAGAACTTAACTAGTAGTAGAGTTAATAGATTCATTGTGACCACAGGGCAGTAAAAATATAATTCAAAATAGATAGTCAATAGTGGCTATATAATACCTAGATGTTGGACAAGAGGGAACAGAAACATATTCCCCACAGAGAGAAACCCTTGGAAGTTGGCATTGGGCAAACAATACTACTTAGGAGAATGAGTTTCTGTCTGTCCCCTGTGTCCCACACAGAGAGTCTGCTCATCTGCTCCGACTAGAAAATGGGCTATTGTGCACAAATAAATGCCCCTTTAAAAGTGGTTGTTCCTGAAATCTCAAGCTAACAGCACATATTGTCTTTGTTTCCATATTGTGTCCTGGGGGTTAGAACTTCAGAGTTGACTTCAACCACTTTGCCATTCTTCTGAAATGGTGATTAGAAAGTTGTGTACATATTACAGTATGAGTTTTTATTTTTATTTTTTTCTGGCACAAATGGATGCAATGCATTGCAGAAAGGAACTAGTCATTGTATGTTTATCTTTCATAAGGATCATATCCTTGCACACCATTTTTCTGGACTTGGTTTGATATATTTGGTTTGGAGGAAAAGCCCACTATGCTCCTAATAAATTTTTGCCACAACAAAAATTTCAGTTTTTCATTCATTTTGCTCGTGCCTTCTCATGGATTCTAGTTGGCCAATTTCTCTCACCCTTCCACCCAGATTTATTGACACCGTTTTTTTAATGGAGTTTCCTAGATCAGTTGATTGGGTTGATTACTTTGATTGAACTATATCATCAACACTAAAATCTAAGGAAGGAGACTCAGCTCATGATTGGAAAGCACACCACCTGCATCTTCCAATTGGTGGGAAGCCTTAAACTCCCACGGAGTTCTCGGCACTTCAGTCTCCACCTAGTTGCCAAATTTAAAGTGTAGCTAGTTGACATTTCATGTTCCACTTGCCATGATCTTGAGTCCTTGATATCCCCATATCTATCTTTTACATGCTATAAAATCTCCAATATCCACTAGCAAGAAACAAGAATTGTATATTCAAACTTTGGATTTGATTTTTTTTTCAAAATCAGAAACACTAGTGCAATTTTATCAGAATTTGCTAAATCATTCGCCACCTTGTCCAGTCCTTCCTCCCAAGAGACAAGACATGTTCAATATGAAAATGAAGAATTTTGATAATGTGCAGTTTTAGTATAATTATATTTTATACCAAAAAAGATGCCAAAAAAAAACCCTTAATTTGTAAAAAATAATAAAACATATCTACTAAATATCCATGCACATAAAACAACCCCAAAAAGCTCTTGAAATTCAACTGGAAATGTAAACTCTGATTTGCCTATTTTGAATTTAAATGGCAAATATGGAGTAATAGATTTCTGAGGATCAGGGTATGTAACGTATCTACATGAACTCACAACCCTAACCTAGATTGACAGATAATTACCCTTTTCCTTGCCTCAATGTGAACACCAATTTGTGGTATGGTTGTCCACTTGTGACTGTGGCTGGAGTGTAAAAGCCATTTTGGCAGCTCTTTTATGCGAGGTAAGCCTGTCAGATGGGGCTTTCACAAGACTTCCAACTGCACTCAGCTCCCACCTTTGCTCCCCCAAATTTAGTTGGGATATATAACTAATAATTGATGTTATTATGGGCAAATGTAGGTGGTTCTATATCACAACTACCACCAATGTACCATCTGTAGGAAACCCCTTATGACTCAGTTGTGTATGAGCCAGTGGTGGCCAGTTATTGATTTTTTAATAACCATCATGTAGGATTTTTATTTTATTTTTCAAATTTTGGGATCACACAGGTTATCAATATCAAAAAAATTGGGTACTTGGTAGGTTATCTGAATTTTTTTAGTCATAACTGTCAGTTATACATAAGGGTAGGTTATAAATAGCTGACTCATAACTATGGGTTAACATGTCAATTATACACCAGTTACATGCTTTAAAAAAAAAAATTAAATGTTATTTCTTTCTATTTTTTAATTTTTTGTATTAGTATCTAAAGATTGATAACCTACCCAGATGGTAATCAGTTCATCCATATAGGCCATTAGAATTTGAAAATTCAATACCAAACGGTTATCAACTAGTTATCAGAACATAAGGCATCAACTGGTAGGTTACTAATAACCAGCTTGATAATTGAGTCAAAATTCAATAACCAGCCAATACTGGTATGATCCAATGTCAGATAGGTACCGAACCTTGGTTCAGATCCGACCCCATTTTCAGCTAGTTGTCAGCCAAATACCTGATTGGGTATTACCTTTACTGATACCTGAGTTAATACCCATTTTTTGGATATCAAATTTGACATACCTGAATGATTATGAACTGGGTTTTTTTTTAATTTAAAATACCTGGGTAGGTTTAAGGGAATGTAAGTGATTACTATCTTAGTGTAGGTAGAGGTAATTAGGAAAGGCACTTGGCGGTTAGAGATAGATATGTGTGGATAGTTGGTACTTGGTACAAGAATACAATGAAAAAAGAGTTTCCTGTTTACACATCATCCATTTGGGCATGGTTTCCTGCGGGATGCTGGTTCACTCTGGACCCGCACATGGCAACTTCTCACAGAGAATGTAGAATCTGAAAATTGTTCAACAACCTCGCATGACAATTGAATTACCCGAGTACTCAAGTTGAAGGGTGGGGTCCATGAGCATTGAAATCCTTCAAGGCTTAAGCATTAGCTAAGGTACCACGTAGGCTTGTTAACTTTCTCTACAACAACCCACTCCCTCCCCCCTCCTTAATTTGAAGGAGCTCAAATAAGCTGGCAACTTGGCAAACTTGGGTTGCCATTATATTGTACAAAATGTGTGTGGGCCCTTAGTGCATTTAGTGAGGTTATGATTGCATTGTAGCTAGCACATGTACAGCAAAGCTTTTCTGCTAAAGTTATGTTTACAGTAATTTCTTAAAAAATATTAATAAAAGCACTTGTTTTTAATTTTAGTATTTTCATTCTTTTTGGGGCCTAACCGACCAAACCCTTGTGAAGCAACAAAGGAAGCAGGAAACAAGGAAACCAAACCCCATAAAGAATAGAAAAAGGAGCAACTTCATTGAAGGGAGCAAAGTTGAGGGGAAAACCTGGAACTTTCATCAAGGGAGAAAATCAACAAGTACACTACATTTCATTTTTATTTCTTAATTAATGAAAAAGTTGCAATTAGTAATTGGAATTTGGGTACCAAGGCTTTTTCTTGTAGAAATGTGGCCGCACATTAGAATGCAAAGTAATATGTTTAGATTGGCATTCATTTATGACTCTTCAAAGGCATTACTAATTTATTGTTACTCGGAAAGTAGACTCGTTCTGTGTTGCCAAGAATCCTTACTTTCTAATTGATAATTTGTAGACAGTAGTGTGTGCCTGTCAATGGTTATATGCCAATGTTGTTTGGTTTTGGTTTTTGGCCAGTTCTGATTTGGATGGCCAGTTCTGATTTGGATTCGCAGGCCAGCTACTAATTATCTGGACTGTTGGTTTTAAATTCTGGAAAAATAATTCCAGAACTGCAGCTGGCCTCAGAACTGAAACTAGAATCGAAATTAGCCTCGAAACCCAGTTTACGATTCTTCATTTTTTGAGGATTTTTTTTTTTGAACTGGGGGTAGACATGTTTGTTAGCTTGAGAAAAAGTTTCAGGTTTACAGTTTTTTGAATAATATATTCGGGAGGTCGGGTGGCAGGAGTGGGCGTTGCATTAGGCATGTAGTTGTTATTTCTGCAACTTGTCTCAAGTGCATAATTTATTTTATTTTAAATTTATAAGGTGGTGAGGGTTTAGGCATGTAGTTGTTATAGGTGGTCATTTTTATTGGTTTCACAATATTAATAATTGAAAATTTTCAATGTTGAGTTATGCATCAATAGATAGAACCAGATCCAGTTTGAAACTAGACCCACTTAATCTTTCTTTCTTTTTAGAACTGAGAACCAAGAAATGTAAAGAATCAGGTCCAAAACTCAACCAGAGGTTCTATCAAAAAAAATTAAATCCTTGAACCAGAACTGAAGGTTCTTTCAAATCTTTAAGAAAATTAGAATTGAGATCAGAGGTTCTCTTCAAAGTAAGAACCAGACAGCACTGGTGTCAACTTTTAAACATACCAGTCTGCTCTTGGTCCTTAGTATTGGGTCCAACACTCATTTTTGTCTAGTATGAGGGTTGTATATATCTGATACAAGGCTGGTATTACCTCAGGTCCCCACTCCCTACCAAACTACCAACACTAGTGCAAGGCTAATATTGCTTCAAGTGATACCAGCACGGTACAGTCCTTGAGACCAGTGTCATACCAAGTGAAGGTCTATATATACCAATGTATCACGATGCACTGTCAATCAAATTTGAGTTTTCCAACACTAGTTTTTATGCAAAGTCCATTCTAAGGTTGAGGATTTTATCAATTGAGCTCTGATACATAGACTAGTATTGATCTTGGTATAGAAAACCCATCCAGATTCACATAACCTTTCTGTGACACTCCTATTGTACTCTTATGACCCCATATCGTGGTCCAATGATAACCTTTTTTACATTTCACATGCCTAGCTACTTGTGGTTTTTCTTCAGTTTCTTCATTTTTTTCTTGAATGATTTCTTGAGTGTCTTGTATTCATCATCATGCTCTTTGTGATTTTGCATGTGTTGTTCAAGGCATCAGTGCTACTTGGTGTTGTTGTTTGGCTTGCATCAGCAAGCTTCGCACTTACAAGGTCTGTCTTCCAGCTTTTATTATTTTATTTTGTTTTGGGTTTTTGTTGTATGTTTGATGTTTATGTGTGTAAATGATGTTTTGCTTGTTTGTTTGTTTGTTGTGGTTTGTTTTTCCAAGACCACATTGTAAGTTGTCAATTTATGGTTGGAAATTTTTTTAAATTGAATCGTTTTTTTGACTTTTGACTTTTAAGAAAATATTATTAAAAACAATTTTAAGCACTTTACACTTTCAGATTTCCATCGTTAGAATTTTACATTATGGATTAGGTGAAATGTGAGTCATGCATCAAGCTTGTAAATGTTTGTAATGCTTAGTTAGTGGGCTTTATTTAGATCTCATAAATTATAAGAAATTAAAAATAGCAACATAAACTACAAAATTAAAAAGCATGTAATTAATTGGTTTTTTCAACCCTAATCCATTAACACACCCTAAATTACTATAGCCAAGACTTGCAAGGTGTGATAATTTTATGGATGAAAATGAAATTTCAATGAAGGAGAGAAGCATTAGTAACGTTTTGGGAAAAAATAGTTAGTTCCTTAATATAAAAATGACTATGATGGCTATAGTTGTGTCAAGTGAGTTGCAATGGATGCTTAGTTGTTGTGAATATGACATGACATGGATCTAAATTGTTTCAAACAATAACTATCCACTTAGAATCCACATGGCATGAGGGAGGTGAATAATTAACTAGCAACAAGGGTATTTTGATGATGCAAGGTATTTAAAACAAAATGATTGGCATTTGAAGTGGTTGAATTTATTCATGTAACATGACATGAAATAGGTTTTGGAGTTGCATATACAACTACAGACATTTTCACATCAACAATTATGTAACCATTATTGTCATCATTCACAATAATTTTAATCATTCATATGATTGGATTAATGATATGATGTCCATGTTCATATCCATCTTAACATTTTGTAATTGTTATTGTGGTCATTTAGAATAATCAAATCATTCATACAATTGAAGTAATGACTTGGTGACCTTGTCATAATCATATTCACATCAATATTTTTGTAATTGTTCTTATAATCATTCACAATAATTTTAGTCATTCATACAATTGGACTAGCGACATGGTAGTAATTACATGTACAAATACAACTTGTTTGTTCTTATGAACATGTTTAGTGTATATGTAGTTGTTTAATTTAGTTTAGGTGTACGTACATCTTCCATGTATGTTGCAATAGTGTACATTTGTAAAGATATAATTATTTTTATTGATAGACAAAATATACACCACTAGAAAAAATGTACATGAGAACCTCATTATTTATTATGCATGCATGTTCAAACTAAACACAATGTATAAATTCAGATTCAAAAGATAACAAAACAACTTTCACTAAAAAACATCTTGTCCATTCCAACCTTATGGCTATGACTATTAATGCAAGTCATGTCCAATTCAACTACTTTGTGACTACAAGTAGATTTGTCCTACATGTCATCTTAGTCATAAATGTATGCAATTGGATATGTGATTATAATAGTTGGATATGCAACTATGTTAATTAGACATACAATCACAATTAAGGAATAACCATAATTAAGTCAAAAATGCAATTGTTTTATAACTACACAATGTTTGGATGGAAAAGTAAAAGAAAAATGCATAGTTGTCATCCATTCTTGAATGCATCAATTGATGGATGAAAACCAAATTGATTTTGCAACTAGTTATAGTTGTTTTTGCAACTATTGTAATAATTTTTCCACTTGTACATTGATGATTAGTCCATATTCATATGTCAATCTTAATCTACTATTGCAATTAACTTATAATAACCCTATTAGAAAACATGGTTTCTCAAACGGTTCAAGTTGACTAAATGGTCTTTTTTTACTAATGAACATGTCCATTTTGACTAGGGGCCCAAAGCATTTTTTTTGACCAATCAACTTGACTAGGGTGACTTATTTTACCAATACATCTAATCAAGTTAAACAACCTTAGTTAAAATGGCCAATGGGTTTTAGTCAAATGGGACATCTAGTCAAATTCAACATAAGAAATTACATCATTAATCAAAATGACCAATGTTCTCTAATCAAATGGAACATCTTATACCTATTACATACCTACTTCCTACCTACCTACCTACCCACCCACCCAACTATTTAGATGTACTACCTACCTATCCACCCAACTATAACATACCTACATATTAACTACCTACCTACATACCTACCTACTTTTATACTTCATAATCTTGTGAAGTGTTAAAATAAACATGTGAAATAAAAAATTGACAAAAGTTGAACACCTTTTGATGGTGTGATTCATTGGTTAAAAACTTGATTTATCATTGGGGAGGTCAAAGGGTTCAATTTCTAACATTATAACCTATGTACATGCTTAAGGGGCTAAAGTAAGTAAGGTAGGTTAAATAGGATATATTAAATTAGGTTAAGGTAGGTCAAGTAAGATAAGATAGGGTAGGGTACCACCTACCTACTTACCTTTTAACAACCTACCTATTTGCTTGCTTGCCAAAAAAAATTATTCAAGCAAAAACTTGACCAGTCAAAATTACCAATCAAAATGACCAGTCAAATGGTCTAGTCACAACGAACATATCGAAATTGACTTGTCCAAAATGATGGAGTAGTCTTTTTTATGCTTGTTCAAATTGGGTACTTTTTGACTAAATTTTCCGGTAAAAAATTACCATGTTTTCTAATAGTGTAAACTTGTGTGTAAACATTTTATTGACATAATTAGTAGTACATTCAGTTTAAATATTATTATCCAAGGTTAAATTCATGTTGGTCCTAATGTTTGGACAACTATAAATTTTGATAGATGACATGTAACATTTGAGCCAAAAACCTCTACCAAACGAAAAGGCTATTCAAAGTCAATGAAAATGTAAGAAAGCCATAAAAAGCATATCTAGAACCCACTCACAAAATAGATTAAAAATCAGAAATCCTAGCACATACCAAACCAAAGGTTCATTCAAAGTCAATGAGAATGTAAGAATTTTATAATTTAAGCATATCCATAATTCATTCCCAAAATAAATTAGAAAGCCTATTGCATACCAAAAGGTCATTCAAATTCAATGAACCTATGGAAAAATACATATCCACAACTCATCCCAAAACAAACTAAAAACCTTTTGCACATTCCAGTGAGAAAATGACTACATGATCAATATCATTGCATTAGAAAGGAAGTTCAAAAATTACATTGCTTACTAAATGACAAGCATAAACTATATCATTATGTGCATCATCCCTTAAGCTACCACACAGGGCCTAAGTAGCTAAAAGTGTTTCTTTTTCAAATTTAATTCAACTACACCTACCAATGTTCTATTGCCACTAAAACCTAGAAACCCCAATGGAGCTTCAAGCCTAGACACAACACCACATGTCAATGCAATTATCATATGTTATCAACTTATAGGCTTTCTATGAAGAACAACCTTCCACCATGGTGTTTCAAGCTCATTCCAAAAAAATCATGTTGAAGTTGTGAAAGGAAAACGAACTATTCATCAAATTCATACAACATGTATTGAAAATCTGCAAGTAAAAAATTAGCATCATCTATCTTGTTTATAAATGGAATTTCTTTTATTATCAGTCCCATTTTTCACCTTGTGGCAACAAAATATCAATCATTATAGGTGAAGACATGGGACCATGTAATTTGGTACCAAAATCTACTTCAAGGTCCCAACTTACTAAATCATGTTGAGCACATCATTCCCTTGGGTCTATTGAAAGTTAAATGCAACCCCATAATCATATTTAGATAACAAACTAGTTTATTCATTATCAACATAGAATTGGTCTCCATATGCTTTCATTTTCTTATACATACTTCAATCTTGTGAAACTTGGGGGAATTGAAAGTAAGACAAGATCTTCATCACTATGTGAAACACTTGCACCTCATTGAGTTTGATTAACTCCTTAACCCACTTGGCCATATCATCAATCTTTGCAAGGTGTGGTGAAAATATGATAGGTTGGTGGCATGTAATAAGGTCCAACAACCATGCACATTCAAATTCGACTCTCCCATCATTAATGTGTATCTTCTTGTCCATGTATTTCTTACAACAACCATAAGAACATACACATGACATGGGGGGCAATGAATTAATGCCTTATGTCCATTCAAGTTTAGGGTTTTTTTACATTATAAACTATTGATTTATGGTAACCGTATAATGTAAGAACATGAATATGTTTTTTTGGTTTTAGGGTTTTAACAAGTAAGGATTACAAAACATAATGTTTAACGAGTTGAACAAGGTGACCTATTAGTAAATACCATTGTAAGGTTCAACATTCAACCACAAATAATGTACAACCTAAGCAAAATTCAAATCTATTTTTCATTTTAGATTTTATCAAAAACAAAACCAAGGTTGTCAAAACAAACGTGACATGATTATTTTGCGTCATATCAACATTCATCTTGACGTGTTGATCGCAATGATCAAAACTAACATAGGGAAAACAAAATTACTATCGAATTGCCACCATTATAATTGGCAACTGAACATGACTTTCGATCACTACAAGATTGGCAACCGAAAAAAATTGGTCACCAACCCTATGGCAATCAAATTTTTTTCAGTCACCAATTGTGTGATGACCCCAATTTGGTTGCCAATCGTGTGATGAATGGAATTTGATCACTAATCCTATGGCAGCAAAATCTTTTCAATTGCCATTCATGTGGCAATAGAAAACTTTTGGTTGTCAATCCTACAATGACCAAAAGTTCTTCATCACCACATGAATGGCAATCAAAAACATTATGTTGCCAATCATGTGGCAACCAAATGTTTTTGGTCACTATACATATGGTAATTGAAAACTTTCATTTTGGATCTTTGTCGTTCGATTGATGGTGGATTGATCTCCACCATTGATTTGGTGACAAAATTTGGTGTTGCTTGGTAATAAAAAACAAACCTTATGCAATCTAAATTCATTTTCTCCTTTGAGGTGTGTGGGTTTTATGTTGTTTAACAACAACCATCGCCGTATACTTTGGGAGGGAGGGGTGAAATCTTTATGGGTGTTTGAATTTCATATTATCATATTGGCTCTAGTCATGATTAAGGTTTCTTAAAAGGAATTAGGATTGAGGGAAATGTTGTCCTAAAACTATAAGGTGCCAAAAGTTACATTTAAAAATGAAAGCAACCTATTGGCCAAAATTTTACGCATTTCCTTCACTTGTTTGACCGTCAAAATACACATTGCACATAGATTCAAATGTAACCATCTTTGTTATATAGTAATTTTTTGTCACACAATAATTCTTCCTCTACTTTTGTCAGAATCTATGTCAATGCACATGCTTGAATACGACTATGTTGTTGAAATTCAATCTGAACTTGTACTATCATCACCTACATTTAAGTTGTCCTACAAATGTATGTATCAAAGTTGTAAACTTTGGACAATACAATGGTAAGTAAGTATTATGTTTGAAGGTCTTTTGTCATATTGAGTTGGGGTTTTTGCAAGACCAAATTATGATTTAGTTTTTTTTTTTTTCTCATTACAAGGATTATTAACCACAATCAATGCTTGTGATTAATGCACAATACTAGTGGGTTGCGGCCATGGCTAAGATTAGAATTCCATGGCTCTTTACAATGAAGAATGGTTTACCACAAATTGAAAACTACAAAATACAAGGTGGGGTGTGACAACACTTTCAAAAAAAGAAGTTACGATCAAAGAGATCAATTCTTTCTTTGGTCCAAGATAAGGGAAGAATGGGTGGAAGTACAATGAACACCCAAATGCAAAGAAGGTGCAACATATATTTGAAGATTTGTATCAGTGAAACAATGGCAAATTGAAGGTGCTAAACAACCAAATCAACTTAGGGTTTTCAAGAGCAATTGTTGTTAAGTGGAATAACATTCCGATCAATTGAGTTGCTTATGCATTGCATTTTTTCAAGTTTTGATGTAATGTAAAGAAGTCAAAGGAGGCTGGGTTTGAAAGATGGGCCAAAGAAGCTACTTTGAACAAGCTAAGAAGACCTTCACCACAACCACCAAAAGCAATTATATCATTGCCCTTGGTTGATCAGCATGAAGACTTTAGCTCTCTGACATTTTTATTGGTTCTCCTAGTGTGGATTACAATGATAAGTTTGATGCATGTTATGTGTCTGATTTGGACATGAATAAATCTAATGAAGGTTGAAGTTGTGTCTTCTGCTAGTAATGGACCAAAAACACTACTTCAATTGCTGAAAGCCATCTCTTTTCCCCATTGGTCTAGTTTAAAAATAAAGAAGATGAAATTTTTTAGCAAACTAAGAATGAGTAGTATTTACAAACATATGAATAATTCACAAACCTGAACTTGGAAAAAGATGAATTTTTAGAAGAGTAAAAAAGGTTAAAGATTTTATTGTCTTCTAGGGAAATTGAAAAGTGTTGAAAGATCTTCAGAAGAGTGATGCAACCCACCAAGTTGTCCAAGAAGTAAAAAAGAATAATTGTGACAAGTTGAAAGATTTAATTGTGCAATTAGAGACAATTTGGCAAGGAGGGGATTCTAGCACTAATGTTTCCTTGCTTCAACAAACAACAACAAATCACTTAAAGATTTTAGTGATTATGACATCGAAAAGTTGATGGAATGTCAGATTGAGGTTTTATTAACAAAGAACTAAGAGAAACAAACTACATAGAAGCTTAAAAACTTGAAGGTTTAGTGTAAAGAAGCTGATGAAAAGTGTGCTACTTATAGTATTGAGATGAATGTTCACAAATGTGATGTTCCAGACAAGGAAATTTTGGGGTTAAGCCATCTCATTTTTCAAATGGAGAGAGGGGTGGGCCAAGTTTGTATCTAATGCCTCTTGAGTGTAACCTTAATAGTTTGTTAGAAAACATAGTTGTGTTGAATCCTTGTCCATACAATTGCCACAACTTCATTTTTTTAAATTTTGGTCATAGTTACCACCCATGGTGCCTTTTTGAGCATTCAAGGGGTTCTTCTAAATTTTTGGTGAAAAATTGTGAAGCGACATTCATAGATGAATGGTGTGTTGCCATGGGCTTTTGCCAAAAGTAGGTCAATCACCAATAATGATAATGGTGTCATTTGGAAAATTTGCTCGAAAGAGGGGTGTGGGATTGAAGGAACAATCATTTTCAATGATGGAAGGTAAGTTTGCACAACTTTTTTTAAGTTTATTTTCCTTCAATGAACTAGTCCAATCTTTGCATGTTTCTTGTCTTTGTTATTTGTTATCACCAAACTATCACAAATTAAGTTCTTTGCTCTTTGCTATCACTTTGTACAATGAAGCATATGCAGTTTCGTTACATAAGTCTAATGGTCCATTTAAAACCATCAATTTCTTTTGTGTCTTGGAATTCATGTGCATTGTTCAATTCATTTGTGCATACGAGATTGATTTGGGGACTTCTATCCATTTCCTTACATTTGGTGTCATTCCTAAAGTAAAGAGCTTGACATTGAAGTCCTTGCAATCAAACTAAGGAAATATTTAAGACCTTATTTTTTAACAATGATTTACAATTTGGAAAGTTTAGGAAATTGGAATAATGGAATCTTTATTCATGATCAAGATTATAAGTAATGACCTAAATCATGACTCAAGTAGTCCTCTATAAATCTTTTCAAGTTGTCTTGAAACAAGAATTTGAATCAAAAGTTAAGATTGAGTCTTAACATTGGTCCCAAAATTTGAACTAGTTTCCTTGAACTATCCTTTGTAAATCTTCTTTTTGTCATGAAATAGGAATCTAAATCACATGTTAGGATTCAATCCTGACATTGGTCCTAAAATGTGAACAAATTTCCTTGAATTGTTTTATGTAAATCTTTTCTTTGCCCTAAAATAGGAATTTAAAACATATGTTAAGACTCAATCGTAACATTGGTCCTGAAATGTGAGCAAGTTTCCTTGAATTATCAAGTGTAAACCCTCCCTTTGTTTTGAAATAGGAATATGAATCACAAGTTAGGATTTAGTCTTGACATTAGTCTTGAAATGTGAACTAATTTCCTTGAATTGTCCTTTGCAAAAAAATAAATTGTCTTGAAACATGAATATGAATCAAATATAAAATCAAAAGTCTTGACATTAAATGTAAAATGTGAAATCCATTTTCCTTGGATGTCCTTTGTAAATATTCTCTGTCCTTAAACAAGAATTTGAATCAAATTTGTTATTATTCAATCTTAATGGTCCTAAAATGTGAACTGATTTCTTTAGTCAAGTTAAGATTCTTAATCCAAGTCTTGAATTTATTTCCTAAATAAGGGCTTCTAGGTCTTTTTATAGTCCTATATTTCATTGTTCTAAGTGTTGCTTACATTTTTGAATGATGTGTCATTGAATAGTTTAATGACATGAATGGAATTTTCTTTTATGGGTTATAGAAATTGGTTACACCTTTAGGTTGTTACTTTGCATAACAAAATGCACTCTTCATGTTTGTGTTCACTTGTTCATGTGATAATTTATATCATGGATCTAGCATGAATGTGAAAACCATTAGATCAGTTCCATGTTAAATGTTATTGTATTGAACATAGAAATATATTGTTTTGGGTCAATTGTGATTTGAACATATTGACAATTGTTTAATTCATTGATTGATGAAATTGCAGACTTGTGGCCATTTAAACTTTTGTGGGCCATGCGTTCAAAGGTTACAAAATTGTCCAAAATATGGCATCCATATTATTGGTTGGAAGCATTTGTAATCAATTATATCATGGAACAAGTCAAACCTTTTTATTGTGTCTCTTTTCATTAAGTTGAAGGAGATTGTAAATGATGTTGAACCTATTCATGATGTTGTAGCAAATAACAAGGATGCAATTGATAGTCAAGAAAAAGAAAAAGAACTTGAAAAATATGAACATCTAGATTTTCATGAATCTAAAACTAACAACAATGATGAACCATCTAGGCATGTGAGATGGTAGGCAAGCCATTTTGGCCCTGATGTCAACAAAAAATCCAGAATATGGACCACATATTAAATGCAAATGTCTTTACAAAATTGTCACTATTGAACACACTACTAAAATTCCATGTTTTTCAAATTAGGTTTTATGGTTAAAAAAACCCCAAAGTGACAGGCATTAAAAAGCCCTTTGGTTTTCTAAGACAAGTCAATTTTAACAAGTACAATATGACTTGGGTGGTTTTTTTTACCAACCCTAAGGTGGTGCCTTTGACTAGAGTTTTTGACCAATACTCTTTTTAACTAGCGATCAAATGATACACAACATATGGTCATCTCAACACCCCATGTGTCATCATTTGATTTATATTTTGTTAATCACATGGGTGTTTGTTTTATTTAACTACCGACTACCTTAGTAGTTTGAAAATACCCATGTTCCATCACCCACATGTCACCAAATGTTAAGTTCATTGAATGCCATGTGTCAATATTAAATTGGATGGAAAATTTTCAATTTAACAATTAGTTAATTTAATCACCAGTCAACTAGACAATTAAATGATACCATTGCAAAAACTAAATAGTGATTAACAAATGTCATTGGCTTGATGAATAAATCGTTGATAGGTGGTATTGTAGCATGACATAGGATGTTGACATGTGTCAAATTCAGAAATGGTTTACATCATTGCTTGCATAAGCATTATCACTTCATCATCGCTTACATCATCGTTAATTCCTAGTTCACTCTTAATTAGTTTTTAATTAAGTCCCAATTAAATCCTATTTAAGTCTTAGTTGACTTTCATTTAAGTCTTAATTAACTCATAATTAATTCATAATTAAATTTCAATTAACTCTTAGTTACGTTTCAATTAAGTCAGAATTAACCCTTAGTTAATTCCCAAGGTTAACTAAGCCTCAATTAATTTTGAATTAACTCATAATTAAGTTCTAGTTGACTTTCAGTTCATTATTAGTTAGGAAGCTTCTTTGTTGATGCACACATGGAAACCTTTGTGGACGCTTCTTTGAGTTAGGTCCCCGACAAGGTATAAATAGGGGTAAGATCTCCCATTACCTTCAATTTGTTCAATGCCAATTTAAAGTACGATCTTATGCCATAACGTTTTTTTCATGTTTTTGGTTTTATACATTATGTAAATAAAATTGTGTTTGGATCATTTTTTAACACATTTCATGTTCTTGTTTTATGTCCTTGCATTTCTAATTTTGGATTGGACTTAGGTTTTTTTTTCTTGTGATTGGTTCTCTTTGTCGTGTTCTTATATTATCTTTTTTTCCGTAGTGTTTCGTGCTTATGATAACCATGAACCATGTTTCATGTTTGAGAAAAATTAATAATCACATTCAGTGTGTTAGTTAAATGTTGATTGATAAAGCAAGACATTTTATTGGGAAATCTAATTATATCTTCTTACCCTTACCCCTAAATAAAGTCAAAAAATTATTTTGTCCACATGGATTGAATATTATGTCCATGTGGCGAAAATATTTTGTATACATGTAAAAATATTTTGAAAAGATTCTTCTTGTGCTCACAAAAATGTTTACTGTTCACGCTCACAAATTCATGACTCACATTCATGCATTCACATGGGTGGGATCACAATTAAAGGAGCCAAAGGATTTGTTGACAATTAGGTTTTTATGTACCCTACCTACTTTCAAAATGTATCACATATAACATTTAAATGATATATATATACTATTTTCAACATTATGTTCATTTACTCATGAAATTCCCATCCTATGAATTTGAAATCATTTCATTGTGTTGTGAAGGTCCTTTTGCATATGCAAAGGACTTGTTGACACGTGTTAAAAACAACCATAAAATATGAACGTGCTTTTGTTTATTCAAACCTTCACCAAATGCTTACAAATTTTGTATGAACTTTAATATATTTCACTAGAAGTGGGCCATGTGTCCAATCATTCAAAAACAAAATTACATGTTTGTCTTCACACCTTTTTACATGACTAGTTAAAATGATTTCAAACATGTTTAATGACTAAAATAGTTCATGATTTATCATCCTAGCTAAAAAAAAAGTTGTACATTTTATTTTAATGTAGACCATGATGTAAAACAATAATTTATTTACTATGTTTTGGGTCATAATTGGCTTCAAATTTGATATCCAACCATTATCCAACTTGAAAAGCTATTTTTTAAATGCATTATAAACCAATACAAGAAGGCCACATGAGTAATTTAGTCCTTGAAAAGGACTTAGACCTTGCCATAAGTGGCTCCTTTTATTGTGACTATACCCACATGATAGTGACAAAACCAAGCTAGTGCATGTGCCTAAAACTTGAATTTAAAGCTTAGAGTTGGAATTTAGGATGGTAAAATGCCTTTTCCCCTATACACATGTGAGTAAAACTCAAGAATTTAACCACAACATAAATGTTATACAAGTAAACCTAAAAGCAAAATGGAGATGAATGTAAACATTCATCTTCATTATAGATAATTTTTTTATTTTATCATTAAGTTCTTATCAATGAAAGCTTTTTTTTCCCCTAGTTTTAATTAATTAGAGCTTCATGAAACACAATTTAATTTCATATGAAGGTGGATGCAAGATTGAATGTCTCATTATTGGCAAGTTTTGTACTCCATAAAAAATCCAAAAACAACATTGGCTTAGTGATGAGTTGGCAATTTGCTCGTATTTTATTGGTCAAGCATATGTCATGGAGTGATAGGAGGCCATATTAACAATGCCCCATGTAGATTTTATGGAAACATTCTATTGTGAAAGAATTGTTTTGAAAAATAGTTCAAATTACACCTTCTATGGATTTATGAAAATATCGTCCAATTCTTACCATTGAAAAGTCCATAACTATCAGTTGGTTAAAGTTTTCATGAAAAAGGAATTTTTTTTTGAGTTTCTCATCTCATATTATAACCTATATTGAGTCATTATAACACATTTAGAATGGAAATCAATACAAATTTTTGCATTTTCTTCATTTTGAATCCAATTGACAAGTCCCTATTTTTGGACTTTAAAAGTCCAGTACTATTAGCAAATGAATGTTTTTCAAAAAATAACAACATTGATGTGTTCATAATGAAGTTTTTAGTCAAAATTCAATTGCCAATTATTATGTATATAAACATATTAATTACCATACACATTTGAACAAAAGGTGCCCAAGAAAAAAATGTGACTTTGTCACGAAAATGAGCCACTCAACCTAGCATCTACCCATGATATAACATTTGTTGAATAATATAATTTAATTTCCATTATAAATGTATTTGATGGCTATGGTTAAAAATGCCATTATTTTCAATATATCTTGCTTATATTATTAAATTATCATGCTAACATCCACCCCATGGTCTTTTTTTAAAAAAAAACCCCAAGCAAATTGACCCAATGTCATTAACAACAATGGATTTTTTTTTTTCTTTCCAAAGTTGCCACAACTTCCATTAAACCTATTTATAAGTGTCGCGGACGATGATTGGGAATTTGTTTTGCATTATTCTTCAAAGGTGCCACAACTTTTGTCAAATTTAACTAGTGTTATTGACAACAATGGGTTTTGAATGTTTTAAATATCCTTAAACTACCTATTGAAATAAGTTTTTGAAATAAATTAAAATTTAATTTTAAGCACTTTAATTAGGTTTTTTAAAACAAACTATTATCATAAATGATAGTGGGGTTTCTTTTTATAATTATTTATTTTCAAGGTGCCCTAATTTTTCACAATGTATAATGTTGCTGACAACAATGGGGGCGGGGGGGGGGGGGGGGGGGGGGGGTGAGGGGTAACATTCATCCCATGATTATTTTTTTAATTGCTTAACATTGTTGATGAATTCTTTTTTTTAAAAAATTATTTTGGTTCCATCATCATATTTTCCCCTATAGTCACATTATTTATCATTATTAAATGGCATTCAAATTTGAGATATTAATACTTAGACAACAAATGAAGATGGATACAAATAAATTTTAATTTATTTATCTTCCAATCATGGATGAATTTCATCCAATGATTTATTTATTTAATCCAAATAAAAAATGAAATTCATTCACACAAAACCCATGCAAAAATGACATTAAGCTATGGACACATTCATCCATGTAGGTGGATTAAAATCACATTAAGCTTTAAAGTACAATATCAAAGCTCCAAGCTTAGGCTTTACCCTCATGCACAAGCCATCCTTTGTGGTTAGTTTTGCATATGTAAGGTTAGCCATAATGGTGTGGTGAACTTGGCTTTTGTCATGTAACATGTTTATTGTAACAAGAAAGTGATTCAAAGTTGTTAATTTTACTAAATCATGTCTATTGGCCAATCATTAAACTATTTGACCAAGTGTTCAATAAAACAATGCATGGTGCCAATTTGGAAAGTGTAGTTAACATAGAGTAAATTGTGGCATGTAACTCTTGCAACATAAGTCCAAGTTTTTACTATTGGAAACCCCAATTGTGATGAGAAATCATTTATTGGGTAGTGCATATGGAAAGAATAAAATAAAAACCCTACCCAAAACATTAAACCACAAATTTAAAATATTTTATTAGTAGCCAAAAATAACCAATGGGGACGTCCTTTGGAAATCTCATTGTAGTGGTATAACACATGACAAAAGTCCAATCACTAGGCTTGGTAGTTTGGCATGACATGGGTCAACCCAAATCAAATTGGGTAGTATTGATGAGTGGTATAACTACATGATTTATAGTATTGTAAGTTGTATTTAATGTTTATGAGACAAACTTATTTGACACTTGTATTTGAAAAGTAAGTTCTAGAGTTAAATGTCAAACTTTTTGGTTTAATTTATTTTAAGACCTTCACAAAGAGGAGCTAAAACTCAAGTGTTCAATGTTCAATGTGTTGTTGTATAACGTGCATTTGTTATAGATAGTTATGAATAATCTTGAAATTGTTGAATTTGTTGCTAATTTCTTGTTTGTTGTAATAAGTGGTAGTTCCAACGTTAGGTTTTAATTCACTTTCTTTTCAACATTTGTGAACAATTGCAAAATCCATTATTCATTCTCAGTCATAATTAATGGATAGTTGAATACATGAAAAAAAATTACATAATTTATTTTTTGGTATTGGTCAACCATCATCGATTAAATTTTGCTATATGTAAATGGAAGAGAATGGTGGCTATGAACCATAAGACTTAACAATGCAATTGTTTGGAAGGCAATCATAAATTGAGATTCCTTGATGATCTCACTAAGGCACATCTTTATGAAATTTGGTTTGTGAAGTTTGTACACCATCACTTGTAAATGTTACTACCATACATTGTCTATCATCTAAATTGCTTGTGTCATCTTGAACTTCTTCTATTTGCACAAATCTACTTTACTAAGGATATGATACAAGAAAAGATCAACTTTCTAACATCCCCACTATTCAAAAACATCAAACATTCTTATTTTTTTCTATCCCTCTTTTCGCCTATTCCCATGTTTTTGTGTATGACTTGCACACAATGGAAAAATAGGGACTCATTCCCTTTTCTAGTGGTCCTCTTTTCTTGCTTCATTAGAGCTTTAACTATTTTGGTTGGATGCATGGTTTGTTTTCTTTTGGTTGCAAGATTATGCTAGTCCTCCTTTAGCCTTTCACAAGCACAAATTTCATTTGATGAAATTCAATTACATAGATTATACCTTCAAATTGAAAACAAAAATCAAAGATGTAAATTTTGTATAATGATTTAAGTGCAGTTTGTTGTGCATAGTTATGAGATTGAGCAAATTTAGATTGATAACTCTTCCCATTCAATAGCCACAAAACCTCTCATGTTAAAACATTTATTGTTAGCAAGTTATGAACATGCACATATTATGATTGCCACATCTAAAAAAAATAATTTTCTACCAACAAGTTGTGATCATACAAAAATTATGATAGTTACATTGAGAATTTGTTTTTCTCTATGTACACAATTGAATCCACTTGCTCCCCGACCACCTTGACATGCAAGTAATCACAATTTGTATGCAACCAACCTACCTCACAAATTTGAAAAAAAAACGTTGCTAGATGTTGTTGTTTTTCTAAATTTTTATTTTATAAATTTTTATCGATCCTTGTGTTATTTTGGCTAGTTTTGTGGCATCTTCTCAATGTTTTTTATTCCAATTTTGTGATGTTCCTCAAGTGGCGATTGTCCATAAGTGTATTTAGCTAAATATGGAAATATTCAAAATATTAAGCACCATGTCAAATTGTAGGAAATTATGGGGATTAAAAAAAAAATCTCTTCATGGCGATAAAATTTCCCCGGAAAGCATGGAATTTATGACAGAATATTCCATTTCCAAAATATTTTTCGCAAAATGGCGAAAAGTCGCTACCAAAAAATATCACTGCGCCACAGTGTGGTGTTGTTTCTCTTTGGTGACGTGCTCAGGGTTGGGTTCCTCTCATTGCCGGAGCGATGGGGACGATGGTAACGGCAACGAGCATCACGGCTATGGCGGTGCCGATTCTGCGCGCCTTTGCTTCGCAGGGGATAGTCAGGCAGAGTGCGGAGACGGGCGTTGTTGCTGTAAGGTGCTGCGTGTCTACTTGCGGCGCAACGGTCTCGGGACCGCCTCCTTGGATAGAGAAGGCGGATTGTTTCTCTGCACCTCCTGCTGCTGCTCCAGCAGTTTGGCTCAAAACTTGTTGCTCGTAAGTCTCTCTGTTCTCTTTCTTCTCTCTCTCCATTTGCATCTCTCTTTGGAACTTCAGCAAATGCTCTGGTTATCCACAACCTACTCTAGTCGAGCGGAATGCACCGGGTCTTCTTGTTCAGGGCATGGTTCGAACTTCTGGATATCAAACGGCTTTCTTCCAATATGAAATGAAGCTGCAGGGACTAGTAAATAGGTACCTTCGACATCTTAAAGCAGAGAGACTGGTCTCCTTTTCTCAGAGCTGAGCGGGTTTAGGGTTTGGGAATTAGGAATTTTGGAGCAAATACTGAGATGTTATTGGGCTGATAGCAACAGGTTTTCATATAGTGAATGGATCAAACATGCAATGCCACTGTGAATTCTTAACGCAACAATTAGGGCTGTAGTGCAGCTTCAACTCTGTACATGTCTCAAGCATAGGTAGGGTTTTTTCTTTCAAGGTTTGACTACTAGGTTTGAGGTTATTACTTCTTTTTTTTTGGACTATATCTTTGCTTGAAGTTCTCAACTTAGAAAGGTTGAGCAAAATCTGCTCTGAGTGTTGATCACAAGATTAAACTGTGTTTGACAAATTTGTTCAGAGGACACAGAGTGCAAGTGAGCACCTTGGCTGTAAAAAAGAAGAAGAAAGAGAGCCTAGACTTCTCTTTGGATAATGACATAGGTGAAGATGATGAGGTGATTGGGGACATGGAAGAATGGATAAACAACAAGCCAGCGGGTTTTGGCAACAAGGTACTTTCAAGCATTATCCACTTGTTGATTCTATCATAGGTCTTTTTTCTGTTTTTTTTTTTCTGGCTGATAGGTTAGGAATAATATATACATTTTGCATGTGAGCGTGTGGAATTGCACCGAATTTGATTACCAGCTGCTTGTTGTCCAATGTTCTGTGGTATAACCAGATTAGGACAAGTGTGTATTTGTCAAAGATAGTTCCAGCCCTTGTGGAAAATTTGAAGGATGTAGTTCTGCTCATCAAATGTCACTTCACACCTTAACTTTGGGCCATGTGTAAAAAAATTTGATAGGTGTATGATACTGCATTAGAGGAGAAATTACTGGCAGAGATAGAGCATGACAAAAAGTCCCAGTTGGCTGCAGCCATGGGATTGAAGGAGAACAATGGGAAAGCTAATGGGAAGAAATCAGGAAAGGCTGGAAAAGCAATAAGAGCAGGTAATTTAACTTCATCTCTCATCTTAGACCAATGGATGGCTTAGAGATTTAGATAATGCTTTCTGTTCTTCTCAACTAATGCTACTGTGCAAGCACACTTTTTGGTTCATAACTGGGGTTCAAAGTTGAAATCAGCTCATCAGCCAATAGTTTCAAACAGAGAATATGCCGGTTAGGCTTTACTCAGAAGATATCTGGCTGTAGAGTGAATTCAACTTGGACACCTTTCAGTGCTTAACTGCCCAAGCATGCTGATACTCCCCCTTGGACTGTCTATTGCAGAAGCAGCTCCACCAGCTGGTGTGGAGGTTTGGGTGGGGAACTTGCCACGGAAGAAGAATGTAGATAGGGACCTGTGGGCAGCACTGAGAAGTGTTGGAGGCTTGTTGCATGTCCGACCCATTGTGTTTGCACAGAATGAGAAGACCCGGGAGCCCCTCTGCAAGGGCTATGCTTTCCTAACATTCAAAACAGATCGTGATGCCCTGGAGTAAGTCACCTTTGGCCTTTGGTTTCTCTTTTTCTGGCTAGGTTGTTTTCTTTCCATTGTGAAAACTTTAAAAAAGTTAGCTTAAATGGTAACTGTTGTGTAATGTATGTTTTTCAAAGACAGAGAGATTAAATGCAATGAATGTATGGTCTTGTAATTCTTCAATGGAGCCTGTCTCTCAGGGTGAAGCTTCCAAGGTTTTCTTGTTTTTCAGTCTAAAAGAGAAAGCTTCTTTTTTGTGTAGCATCTAATTCAGGTTGTGGCTGGAACAAGCTGGCAGAATATTAAGGGCTACAGTGTTTGGTTTTTGAGGATTTTCAAGAGGACAATCTGATGTGGGCGTGCATTCCTTATTGTGTGCTTGCATCTGGTTGCAGTTTTGTTGCAAAATATCATGGCACAAACATCACATATGGGAGGGTGGAGAAAAAGCTTGCTTGTGAGGTGGCAGGCTCAGACAGTCCATGGTCTCCAACAAAGCTCACCACTCAGACAGCAGTGACTGCAGCAACAGGAGTCCCTAAGCTGCATGTGAGGGATAATGAGGCTGCCATAAGCTTAGCTCTTCCATCTACTGGCACAACCCAGGACTCTGCACGTATCTCTGATTCCAGAAATGAACCACTTGATGCCTCAGTTGTCCCAGTAAACAGTCACTTCGATACAGCGTCTTTTGAAACCTTTGATGATGAAGAAGATGAAGAACAGCTAAGGGCACTTGAAGACAAGATCTGGGTGGACTTAGAGGATGAGGCTGATGATCTCCTAGACATGGAGTTAGAGGATGAGAGCCAAAAGACTGAATCTGCTTTGGAAGACATAAAAGTCTGTGATGATCCCCCATTGCTGCAAAGCACACTTCATGACCAAAGAGTTTTAAGTACTGAACTGGATAATGACCAGATGACACAGCATAGTCTAGTGGATGTAGATATGGCTGCCAGACATGCTTCAGAAGACCATGCAAAAAATGAAAGTGTGTCGAGTGAGAAAAACCAATCAAGGCAGACTATGGATATGACTGAAGATGATGCAAGCATTTATGTCACAGTAACAGCAGCCAAGACCAGTAAGAACATCTCAGAAGGATCTCATAAAGAGGGTGAGAAAGGTGATGATGAAGGAAAAAGAATTTTGGAGCTTGAATTGAGGGTGAGACAGATGGAGCGTGAACTGAAAGAGAAAGATGCAAAGCTACGACAAGTAGCTGTCGTTGAGCAAGAGAGAATTGAGATGCTTGAAAAGAGGGTTCTTGGAAAGTTCAAGGCCATTGCGGCTGGAACGAGAGCAGCAAAGACAAAATCTGAGGGAGCAAGCACAGGAAAGAAAAAGGGTCCGAAAGCTGTGAATCGGAAAACAAAAAGTGTGAAACCAATGATCACCCTTGGATCAGCAAACAGGTCAAAACTCAACCTTAGGAATCTATTAGCTTTTCAGAAATCGCCTTTCCATTATGTCTTTTTCACATGTCTGCAATTATTTTTACTTGACTAATGGCAAGGAGATGTGTGAATGAGAATGTTTTCTTTTTTGGATGGGATCTGGCATTCCTTTGTAAGGCTGCTAGAAGTGTGGGACCTTCTTGCGTTTTCTGGTTAATGATGTGCATTTGTTGCTTATGCAGGCTTAAATTAAAGGAAAGGAAGGTACTCACTGATGTAATGTCAAAGTATGCTGCAGATCCTGTAGAGGGTGTAATTAGTTAGCTGATGACATGGGGTGGGAAGGAGTTTTAGAAGGTTTTATCTGCAATGCTTTTTGTAGGTGTCACAACAGTATTTCTCAACTGTAGCAAAAGAGGTTTTAGCACAAATTGCAATAGTTGTTCCCATTTATGAGCACCATCAAGAGAATAGATCTCTTTTTCTTGGAGAGAGATTTTTGGAGACACAGAGATGTTGACCACAAAGCAGGGTTGGGTTTAGACATGAATTTAGTGATTCCATAGGCCGAAGAAGTTTAGAATAATTTTTCGGTTTAGGGGTGGAAAATAGGTAGATTTGCATCTTGTTGATCCAATACTGATCTGCTTGGAGCCTAAACCTAAGATTTGTGAAGAGCAAAATGAAGGTACTTCTTCAACCTAACATTTTGGAAAAGGAAATATTCATCTTTCTCATGCCAATTGCTTATTTGCTTGGAGTTGGAAATGTGTTGTTGGTACTGTTCAACTTCCCGGATTTACCCTCATCTAAATGTGAAATCTTCAACCCCTTTTTTCTTTCCCACTTTCCACCAAAATAAAGGCACATGTATAGTACATTGATGAGCAAGGATAGTCAATTTTGAGGGCCTGTGTCTTAATATCAATTGTACAAATACAAGAGCAATTGGATAATGCTACCTAAGTTCTTGAGTTTTTTAGCTTGTTAATAGTTATTTTCATATTATTTGTAGCAATGTAGTACGCTTGACTAAAGATTGCACCTCACAAGCAATACTTTGAGCATCAGTTATATTTTTTACACCATCAAAGTTTTCCTAGGCTGAAAACTTGAAGTGTTCCTTTCTGTGCGTCTGTTTGCTACCTTCTTCTCATCACAGTATGTGTGGTTGGTTTAATTTGCCAAAAGGTTATGACCTGAAAATTGTTGAAAACAAATCAAGGAGTTGGACACCTATGCAAGGGCACAACCAGGTAGTTTTTCTGCACTCCCTGTAGGTCAAAGAGAGAAATGGTGGAGGGAGTTCTTTTTGCATACTTTGCAATTGTAGGATCACAAATCAGAGAAGGTAACTGGACATCAATTCTTTTAGAATTCACATGTCTTGTTGATGTCAATCTTGTTGCTCTCTCTTTCTTGGTTGCTATCCTGCTGTGGGCCAAAATGTTGGCTGAAGTTCTTTCACATCCTAGGCGAGAGAAGTTAAGTAGATGCAATATGTTGATGGAGAAGGTCAATGTGGCTTTCTCTGTTCTTATGATAACATTTATGCATGGCACATGGAGAATGCATGGCTGATAAGCTTGACCTGGATCTTTGTTGTAGACAAATGAAAGGTACCCAGATTTCACAATAGGAAGACAGGGCAAGCACTCTGGCTTGAGAGCCAACTGGATGGTAGCAGAGATGGCCGCATTGGCACTAGGCACAATGCAATTGCACTCTTTTGCATGGAGTCAGAAGCTGACAAAATATGTGAAGGATGGGCAACTTGAGAAGGCAATGCAACTGTTCCAACAAATGCAATAGGAAGGAACAACTCCTGACAAATTCACTTTTTTTCAGGTGATTACAGCATATGCTAGTTTACAAAGACTTGAAGGCGGCAGGCTTGTTCATGAACAGCTCATTCAAAGTGGTTTCAAATTTGATGTCTTTGTGGGAACTAGCTTGGTTGACAGGTATGCGAAATGTGGGAGCATTGAGAATGCTGGGGGAGTGTTCAACAAGATGCAGTCTCCAAATGTGGTCAGTTGGAATGCCAAGGCCTAATTTGGACATATGAAATGCAGGCAAGGGCAAAAGGCACTGGAACTATTTTGACAAATGCAACAGGAGGTTGTGTGACTAGACTCTGTTACTTTAGTGGCTATGCTGAATGCATGTGTCAGCATGGTTGCACTTGAAGAGGACAGGTGTGTGCATGAGCATGCTAGGGAAGCTCTTAAACATTTTGAATGGATATGTGAAAAAGGTGTATAGCCAGAAGATATCACTTTTGTTTGTCTTCTTGTAGCCATGCAGGTCTCGTGGATGAAGGCATGTGCTTATATGCTTCAATGCCCAGAGACTATATGACTCCTGCAAAATTGGAACATTACACCTGCACATGGTTGACCTTCTTGGCTGTGCTGGCCATCTACAGGAGGCAGAGAATAGGGTGATGGCAATGCCTTGTAAACCACAGGTGAGGGCTTTGCTCCGTGCTTGCAGAATTAATGGTAATGTGCAGATAGCAAAACACATTGCCAAACAAATTTGAAATGGAGCCTGAAAATGCTGCTGGTTATGTACTGTTGTCAAACATCTACATGGCTGCTAGCAACATGCATCTCTGTGAGAGTGTTGAACGGCAGAGAAAGGAAAAAGGTGCAAAGAAACGGCTGGGTTGCACCTGGATTGAAGTGAATAATGAAGTGCATAGGTTTGTGGGCGAGGATCAAAACCAACCCCAGATGATTGAAATTTATGCAGAACTGCAGAGATTATCAGGGCTCATGCATGATACAAGGTACATGTCTTGTATGGAAATTTTTCTGGATGATGTTTAAGAAGAAGACAAGGTATTTCATTTGTGTCACCATAGCAAGAAACTGGCTGTTGTATTCAGGCTCATCAACTAAACTCTTGGTACTCCTCTTTGAATAAGAAAAAAATTGAGAGTTTACAAAGATTGCCATAGTTCCACAAAGTTCATTTCAAAAATAGTTGGGAGAGCCATCATGGTGAGAGATGCCAATCACTTTCATCACTTTGAAGATGGTGTTTGTTCTTGCATGGACTATTGGTGATGCCAGTATTCTGCTTGTCAATCACTAAATGAAGTTCACTTTGCTTATAGTAGCATGTCTAGTGGTCTTTTATCATGATCAAAGTTCAGTTCACCATTATCAGATGTGGTACAACCAAAAAGGTGGCCATGGAGCCACCTCCCAGGATATTTGGTTTCATGCCTCTGCCATCTGTAGCACTTAGGTCTGCTGCCTCTTTCTTCTTATGTAAGGATGGAGTTATTTTTGAAAATTGAGTGAATGTTGAGACTATGAAATTGATGATCAGTTTTAAGTGTGGACCAACAAAGGTTGGAGGTATTAGTCTTGGGCCTTTAAATTGATCATTGTATCTACTAATAAGTTGTAATGATGCTTTTAGGTGATGTTTGTATGATATCTCATGTTTTCTTTGTTGAATGTTTCTTAAGTTTGCTGATTGGGCCTTTTTTTTCGTGACCATAGTTGCATAGTATGGAGTATTGGCAAGAATACTTCAAGATGGGATGTCTCCTGCATCCCCATGCACAGTTGCTGGAGAAGTCTATATACCCCTAATGAATTCTTTGGTTGGAATAACTGGTACAGGGGATCCAATTCAGCATACACTTGATCACAATGTTGGACCCATAAATCAACTATACCTCAAGATTGCAGCCCCGGGATACAAGTTTTGTCTGGAATTGAGCTGCATCATTCAACAGGGTGACAATTGATACACAAGGGAACAAGAATGAGCCAAGGGGTCTCCATTTTTTTCGTTTTAGTGTTGCCAAGCAACCTCAAATGAGCTGAAATGGTGGAACCATGGTAAAGAAATTTGTTTCTCGTGTTCTTTGTTTGTGTGCAGTCCCCAGCGAGGCTCCAAATTGAATTTCAATACTAGATCACATATGACAAACCTTGGTACATAAATATGCAAACCCAAAAGAGGAAACAGAACCTGTTGAAATGAGAGGAATCGGGGCACATCATGCTGATAGAGGACCATCACAAAAAGATCAACTAGAACCCTGTTGACAGGGAAAAAGTTCTGTGTCAATTCAAAAATTATTTAATTAAATATAATTCATGCTTTCTTTAGAATATCCAAATTTTATTTATTCTTCAAATTTTAGAATGTCAATCCCTCTCTCTCCCCTTCTTATTTTCTTGATATGGTTCCCAGTAGTTCATCATTATTTATGCCTCACCTCATTTGTCAAACCCACACCTAAATTGCTTCAACTTTGGAGTCTGGGTTGATGATTTTTCAACTGTTGTGGTTTTAATCTTCCAACCATCATCCCTGCTTTCTCTTCTTCAAGAAACATTTAATCTATGATGCACCTACCATGTCATGCTCATTAGGTAGACATGAACTGGGGGGAGTGGCAATTTCCAAACTGGTTCAGAATATTTCATACAAATTTACAAATGTTGGACAAGAAGCTTCATTATGGAGCATCATTCAATCCTTTGTTCTCTGGTACTCTCTTCCCTGTCTAGACAAACAGATTCTCAATGCTACACCACTGGTGCCCAGTAAGACATTCATCATCCCCAGAAGATTGCTGACTGGAATACACAGTTCTGTAATCACTTAATTAATGCTGCTTTATTTGTCAAGATCAAGTAACAACTAAGAGCTCTCTGGCATACATATCTTGGATAGTACAGGGATAACACCATGACAACAAATTTAGCTATCAACATCCCTGGTATCTGTAAAGGTAAAGTAGATAGGCAGGTTGATGGGTATGTTTCTATAGGATAAACTATTCAAAGTGTTGTACAACATATCACTCTGGAGGTCTCACACATCAAGCTTACAGATAGCTTAAACCTGTGTAAAGTTTACCAGGTTGTGGACTTTTGCTCAAAGCCTTTGGGAACTGGAGTGTCCCATGATGAAACTGTTAAGCCAGTGACTTGCGCCAATGATGGGCCAACACGGCATTTCTCAATCATATTATCCACTATGTTTGATGACCCAGAAAACACAGCCTCCACTGAGCCATCTTGACAGTTCCGCACCCAACCATCAAGTCCTTGTTTTTTAGCTGTCTCAATTGTCCACTTCCTGTAAAACACACCTTGTACTATGCCTTTGATTATCACATGGACCTGAAATCACACACATCAGTCTGATTAGGCACTGGATAGTTCAACAACATCAGAATTTGACTTGTGTAGGTGAAAACCGCAAGGGCAGCTTGGGGTTTGGTTACGATGTACTAATGGGATAGTACTGTGGACATGTTAACCCTAACCCTATATTCCAAATGTCTGAAACACAAACATCAAACCTTCGAATCTTTGCACTGATAGAATCAAAACAGAAACTCTACAGAAGGTGAACTCTACAGAATGTATTCATCCAGTCCAGGATTTAGAGAAGTTTGAATCCTTGATGCAAGAGCCTGGGTAAGTCAAGTACAAGGGGATGGCAATCCCCAAAATCATGATCGACTGATTTGAGGTTCACAGAAAACAGTACGGTATTCAATCTTCAACCCCTAAAAACCCTAAACCCAATTCAAAATTTCCCGAAATTCATAGCGTGTGGGCATAAAACCAACACAAAGATCCTAGAGACTTTTCAGTGTAAGATGGCGTCTGCACGAAAAAGAGGTGCAGCAGGCAGGCAACTTACCGATTTCTTAGGGTTGCCGGAATTCTTGGGAGCAGCAGCAGCATCGGCAGCAGACCCCTCATGAGACGCTTGATCCCGATGTCCGGGTGCTGCCATTCTTGTCGTCCCGGCAGAGCTGCAGCAAACTCGCGGGGAATAAACAACTGTCCTCAAACTTGAAACTGCAAGATGTTGATTTTTCTGGCACTTGCCAAGAATCCGAAGCACCCAAACTGAAGGAGAAGCGCAGCGAGATTGAGAACTTGTGCAATCCCAATGTACAACAACAACAACAACTATTAGTACTACTACAACTACTTCTTGAGCAGCACTCTTACTACCCAAAGGAATGGCACCTAGTAGATTTTTCACATCATGTGTTTATCTAGTTCATGGGTGTAGCCACACCTGGTGATAGATGGCAAACAATATGAATTCATCATTAACATCACTTGCACTTGCCACCTTGTTTGTGAGCGAATTAACAACTTGCACTTGCACCTTGTTGTTGGATTTTCTTTTTTAAAGCTAATTTTTGGCACTTGGTGACAAAACAAAATCCAGTGTGACACACATGCAAAGGATTTTTGTTAAAAAGAAATGCCAAAATCGCCAGATGATTTCCAGGGAAAATTTAATGAAATCATCAGATTTAAACAAAAGGTTTGAGCAGGTCCCCAAAATATACCAAGATTCTTAAATTTGTATCTAATTAATCTAGCATTCTTGGGAGGCTAGCTATCTATCACACTTGTCAATCCTCCAACTTACCCCTTTTATCATCTCTGTTCATACTTGATGGTATTTTCACACTAACTGAGCATCCCCATGTAAAGCAGCTTAGGGTGAACTGGCACCCACGTTGGTAACCGTGATAACGAGCCACAAGGGCCCTCTCTTAGTGGGAGTAGAAGGCCTATTTGAGAGAGCCTACATTTGAGGAAATTTTGATGTAGTTGAAAAGGCAAGTAGTGGGTTGGTGAGAATCGTTTGAAATGGGGATTTGAGCATTGAGTATGGTTGCTTTTTAGTTACAGTGGTTGACTAAGGTGAAAATAACATAATAACAATAGCATAGTAAAACCAAAACAGAGATTGGAAAGTTGGAAATAGAATAGTTTTTTAGTAGTTTTTTCAGTATATCTAGATAAGATATCAAGCACCATCAGCCATAGAATAACATAACTAGTTGTGTTTGCCTTATACATGCTTGGTGAAACCTAAAATCATACATGCATGTCTACTATCTTAGGGCAATAATAAATTTTCATTAACATAAAAAATAACAAGAATACAAAAAAATTAATCAATTAAAAATTAATCTCATTATGATTTTTGTTATTAAATCTTCATCAAAGCCTTATTAAAGTTTTTATAATAACATCAAATTAATTAAAAAACATTTATATCTCAAAAACGAATTTTATGTTAAAATATTAATTTATTTTTAAATTGATGTGTTTTATTTTAATCAATTCTTGCATAAATTTTCAAATCAATTTTGTAAGAATCTTATCTTAATAAAAAAAAATTAAAATTTGAAGCTATTTATTTGTATGTTTATCAAACAAATTTCATTTAAAAAATTAATCATATGAATTTCTTTACATTTCATAGTGATACGAATCTCATGATACAAAAAGACAATTGACAACCAAAAATAATAATGATATAGAGGCATGATTAAATGAGTTACCCAACATTCATATTTTGAGAAGAAACCCAACAAGTAGATGGGTAGATTTCAAAACAACCCATCAGTTGGATGGGTGCACCCAAAATCTACACATGCGCATCCATTAGCTTGGGTCGATAATCATGATAAATGTTCTATAAACATGTGTTCTAAGTCACATAAGGTGAGAAGAAATTTGAGACAATTTAATTTCAATTAGTTTGAATTGGACCTAATCTCATTTCAGCAAATGTTTGCCATGATGTGATAAGGAAGGATAATGTGGCAAGCAACTACTATAATACAATGACTAGTTATTTACGGCTACACACTCAAAACCAAATATAGGAATCTGGCAAATTATTTACTCTTTTTTTTTTTCTTTTTTTTGGTTATGAGAAACTTCCAAAATAATTTTTATTTTCGAATTTTATATTTTTAATTTCTCTTTTTGGCAAAATTTCACCAATACCTATGCGAGGTATCTCCTGAGGATTGAGGAATTCCAAAAATCAGAATAATATGTGAACATCCTCACTCAATTCTCAATGCAGGTACGTGTTGGTCAATGGTGACAAGTGTCCAAACAATTTGGAGAGGAGACCAGAGCTTCTCGTCATGTGTAGTGTGAAGCATTGGAAAGTAGAAAAGAACCCAAGTAGATAGCTGCAAGGCTAAAACAACATCAACACATAATTCTCTACAACAAAACACTTTTCTAGTTACTAAGATTGCATTTCAAACAGAAAGATCTGGTATCTTATGGATTTTGCAATTCTGCAAACCTGCTGAAAACAACCTCAGTGGCAGTTGCTGCTACCACTTTCTTCTTGATCACACCTGCACAGATACACGTTGAGCTACATTGGGTTTCCTTGGAAGAAGATTTCATCAAAAGTAAAAAAATGGACAAATGGACAGACGGGCAGATGGGCAGATGGGTCGTCAAGCTCAAGTTGAGAGAAGTACAAGGACTAGTGCCATTGAACCAAGCTTCAGGATCGACGATGAGCTCTTCCTTTGGACCAGTAAAATCGTGGAACTTGGGAACTTGAATGGTCTCGTAAAACTCATCCTTCTCGAAAGTCTCACAGCAACGGCCCCCACATTCCAACTCGAAAGATTCCATTTTGCACGTCAAATTCCACGCAGTAAGAACTCCCGCCTCTGATTCAGCTACCAAAAAACCAACAATTCCATAACCCTTCTCCTACTGTTGTTCATTTCATTATTTGCAACAAATCCCGCGAATCTCCCACTGTTTTGAAACCTTGGTGCCTTCATGTTTGAGCTTTTCCACCTCCTCCCATAAATTTTCCCTCTCTGATTCAGACTTCACCTGCATGGCAAATCACCCTTCACATGCAATGGATCTAATCATGCAATCCATTCAAAGCTTTGGCATTTGCACAAGAACAAGGATATGGTTGTGTAGAAGCAAGATTGGTCATGATCAGACCTACCTGATTGTTATTGCTTTTGAAAGATTGTAGCTACTTGAGAAGAAATCCATTTTCTGATTTGAGATTGTCTTGCTCACGGTTAGCAGTCTCCTTTGCTATCTTGGCAACATTGGTTAGGTGATTCACATGTTCTTGCAAGTGATCTCTGCCTTTACTAAAATGAAGGTACCAACGTGGGTGCCGGTTCAACCTGGCCAAGCCAAGCACTCCTCCAACTCCACCATTATGGTAAACCGAAGGGAAAGGTTATGTGATAGTTGAATAGCTCTTGAACACCTAGTCAGTTTGGGACTCATGTAAGGGGTAATTATTGCTAGGGCATTAGCCTACACTAGAACCCATTGCCTTAATATGGCAACTTCAAAATCTTTTTCCTCAAAATTTGGCAACTATGGTGGATTGTTTTTTGCAAAAGTCCTTTGTTTTGTATTGCTCTGGATTGTTTTTGTTGCTGCAATGTGAAAACTTGCTCAAAAATAACACTGCTTCAAGGCTAACAAATGTTATTCTTGGACAAGGTTACATGTGTATTGTACTTTGTTAGGCAAGCGGTCAGTTTTAATTCCAGTGATGATGTTAACATTGGTTCAAGGTTAACAAATGTTATTCTTGCACAAGGTTACATGTACATCATACTTGTTAGGCAAGCAGTCAGTCTTAGTTCCAGTGATGATGGTAACATCGGAGCTTGTATAGAGTAGACAAGTTTAGGTTTCATAAGTACAAAAATAGATTTTGGTTTAGTATTTGCTCCAAATAGGACAGAAAGGTGTTTTTTGGATCTGCATTTTTGGAAGCTATTTTTTTCAACACTACAAGGAGAAGCATATTTTCAAATACCTCATGCATCAATTTGCATCTCATTTCTCTTCAACTGAATCTGAATCCAATTGAATTTCAAATTAAATTCAATCAGAAATATCGAATTCAATGAAATTTGAATGTCATACCATGTATTTGAATATTAGGAATTTGAATTCAAAATTCGATTAAACCTCCTAAACTCAATTGAATTTGAATTGAATCTCATCTCAATTTCAAGTTATGTCACATGCAATGTCATTCAATATTTTTCATTCAAATGAAACTTAGTTTCCCCAAAATTAACTCACTTTTTCAGCATTTCATTGTCACTGGTAGTCTGCAACAGTGCAGAGCCCAAGTTGCTTATACACCTGTACTACCTACACAATCTCTACTCTTGGACTCCAGGTAGATAGATGGCACCCGACACGATTTCTAAACCAGACCTTGCTAGAATTTTACAAAGAAAAACTGGAACCAAAGGTTAATGGTTGTGAAGAGCCGGGTTCAGCACCTGACCAGAGGTTTAATGAAACTAAATAAACTACTTAGAACCCAAATGACTGTCCCATCAATTTGAAAAAATAGCCTGAACCAGGACTAGAGGTTCTCTTTAAGAGCTGGAACTGGATAACTCTCCTTGAAACACCATTGCTTGGCTCTTGAGCTCCTCTTTGCTCACAAGCCCTTAAAACCAAAAGACAACTATTTGCAAGTTGATTGAAGAATGTTCTTCTACAGAGTTTAATGGAGTTGAATTTCAGACACATTGTTCCCAATTCTAAATATGTCTCATATTCTCCTTGTCTCTTAGTACCTGCAAAACCAACAACATCCAGATACAACAATAAGAGATTACTGTGGTGTGAAGAAGCAAAGCTTAAGGGAAGCGAGAACAATGAAATGAAAACATAGGGTTTTCTAATGAATGAGACATTTAGTCACATGCTTTATTACTTTCACAAAGCTCAAGATGTTGAACCCTAGACCTCATACCTAGTATCCACTGGGGTCACCTTTAACTTTTTCATACCCAAAACATGATTTACAGTGTACATTATCTGATATACATTCCTAGATTTTCATCAAACCTAAACATTTGGTCAGTTGCTTTATTTGGAAGCCCAAAACATCCTTCCAACTTCAGTTTTTGCCTTTTAAACCAACCTCATTTGCAGCTGAACACTTTCAGTTGCCAGTTACCCAAATGAGAAGATAACTGAGAAGACAAGCAGACCACTGGCATCACCAGTAAGCCTTGCAAGAACAAAGACCACCCTCAAAGTGATGGAAATGATTGGCACCTTAGCTGGGAGAGCTATCTTTGCAATGAACTTGGTTGGTAGCGTGGCAGGCCATATATCTGCATATTCTTGAAAATGGGGATTGTGGTAGTACCAGGTGGCAAGCTGATGCCCCCAAACGCAATGGCCAACTTCTCACTATGGTGACCCAATTGAAAGGCCTTTGTCCTCTACAAGATTCAATCGGATTTTTCTTCCAAGGCACATACCCAGGTACACTCCTCTGCTCCACAGCTCTATTAGTTCTGCATGGATTTCAGTCATTCGAGGATGGTCTTGATCATCTACTACTAATATATGCACTTCATATTGACCTTAATCTGGCTGTTTCTTCACACTCCCTTCCTTTCTATGGCATCAAACATTTGCACTCAGATCCCAATTGCCACCAGCAGCACATGTGTTTGCAAGCAGCACATATGCTGACACATTTCCAGGGTCCAATTCAAGCACTTGTTTTGCAAGGCGCTCTCCCATCTCTAAATTTCCATGAATTCTGCAAGCACCAAGCAAGGCCAACAACAGAGCCACATTTGCTTCGCAGGGCATTGATTTGATCAGATCCTCTGCTTCCTTCAGATGCCCAGCACGACCGAGAAGATCAACCATGCAGGCATAGTGTTCAACTGTTGCAGAAATTCTATAAATCAAGCCCATGGAATCAAAGAAACCCATTCCTTCATACACTAGTCTGGCATGGCTACAAGCTGACAGAATAGCAATGAATGTGATGCTATCTATCTCAAAACCTTCTTCACACATCTGCTCAAAATGTTCAAGAGCTTCTCTATCATGCCCATGCATAGCATAGCCTCTAAGCATGGCATTCCATGACACTAAATTGCGTGTAGCCATCTTGTTGAACACTCTCTGAGCATCCTCTATGCTTCCACATTTGGCATACATGTCAATGAGGCTACTGCCCACAAAGACATCAGACTCACAACCATTTTGAATGATCTGCTCATGAACATGCCTGCCCTCTTCAAGTGCTGCTACACTGGCACATGCATTCAGGACCCCCACAAAAGTGACAGAGTTTGGCTCCACCCCTTCCTTTTGCATTTGTCCAAATAGTTCCAAGGCTTTCTGCCCTTGCCCACATGTTACATGTCCCAAAATAATAACACTCCAAGGAACTACATTTCGGGTAGGCATCTGACTGAACAATTTCCATGCATCCTCTATGCTCCCACATTTTGCATACATGTCAATGAGGCTAGTAGCAACAAACAAATTAGACTCAAGAGAGCTTTGGATTATCTGCTTATGAACATGTATGCCCTCTTCAAGTGCCCCTACACTGGCACATGCATTCAGAACCCCCATGAACATGACATGGTCTGCTTCCAGACCTTCCTGTTGCATTTGTCGAAATAGTTCCAGTGCCTTATGCCCTTGCCCACATCTTACATATCCCAAAATCATAGCACTCCAAGCAACTACATCATGTGTGGACATCTGGTTAAAGACTTTGCAAGCATCCTCTATGCTCCCGCATTTGGCATACATATCAATAAGGCTAGTATCAACAAACACATTAGACCTGAATCCACTTCGAACAATCTGTTCATGAACATGCCTGCCTTTCTCAAGTGCACCTATGCTGGCACATGCATTTAAGACCCCCACAAAAGTGACAGGGTCTGGTTGCACCCCTTCACATTGCATTTCGTGAAATAACTCCAATGACCTCTGTCCTTGCCCACTTATGACATGCCCTGAAATCATGGCATTCCAAGTCACCGCATTGCGGTATGGTATCCTGTTGAACACATTCCAGGCATCCTCCATGCTCCCACATTTTGCATACATGTCAACAAGGCTGCTACCCACGTAGGCATCAGATTCACATCCCCTTTGCATGATCTGTGCATGGATGCATCTGCCCTCTTCAAGTGCTTGCAAACCAGAACATGCATTAAGCACCCGAACAAAAGTGAAAGTATCAGGAATCATGCCTTCTCGTTGCATTTGTTCAAAAAGTTCCATTGCCTTCCCAAATTGTCCAGCCTTGACATATCTTCCCAGCCTCATATTCCATGAGAAGATGTCCAGTTGCAAAGTCCCTGGTGCCATTGCAGCCAGCTCCCCTTCCACCCATGGGGGTTTAAATCTACCATTAAGCCAAAGAGATTTTTGTTTTGTCTTGTGTTTGAAATCTGGATACCTTGCATTCACCTAGGAGCAGAGAATCCCAATCTGGCTAATCAGCTATGGATTTCTCACATCTTGCTGCAGGGCAGGCTACCTGGACTCACAATATAGGAGTATGACTAATTTTCTGCATCGACAAGAAGAGATGTGATGAAAGTAATTCCAGTTACCTTCTCTGTCCTATTATCCCACCACTGTGAAGGATCTGAAAAGAACTCCCGCCAAAGTTTCTCTACAATCCATTTAGCGTCTGCAAGAATCACAGGAACTACCGATGAATTACACACGATGTAATACAGCCCAAGGCATCAGATACTGATAGGGTGGATAGTACGCCATCTTGTAAGGACAGCTTCTTCGGAAGGAGCTGAGGTGGTGAAAGCAGAAAGTCAAAATTGAAACAAAAACCACTACTAGACATTTGCTTAGCTGCAACATTCAAAACAGGCGCTTACCTGAAGAACCCACCGTAGCAGCTGCTGGAAGATCTTCACCCAAAGAGGAGGCAACAATCCTATGGAACTGACGAGAACCTGTCACATACAGTTGAAGATTGTCCAATACTTCAGAGAATTTTTTTTGTCCCCTAGCCAAAACCCTTGAACCATGCTCAAATTCCAAGGAATCGCAACACGAGGATGTCAGGAACTCACCCACGAGGACACCCAAGCGACGCCCAGCAGGCGTCAGTGCTCGAAGCACCATCGCTGTAAGGGGAAGGTAGGAAGCAGGGTGCAAGGATTTCAACTGACATTGGGGCAGTGGGGGATTAGGGTTAGGGTTAGGGTTAGGAAACACTGGTGCGCATCAGGCATGCTTTGGAGTCACGTTTTAGAGAGTTAAGTTACTTTACTTTCAAGTTGTGATTTGCTTATGTTTTGTTGGCCTTGCCTACAAAGGCAAGGATATTGTGTTTAGATTCAATATAGAGTATAGTAGCTTAAGGGATTTTGGCTCTTAGATTCAATATAGAGTATAGTAGCTGATTTTGGCTCCTAGATAATAAATCTATTTTTATATGAGGATTTCTGTTTTTTAATATGATATTTGAGGAGGAGGTTTTGTGCCATTTCCAGAGGTTCTGGATGCTGGTGAGGCCACGTTGCTCGTCCCTTTCTGAGATCTCAAGTGAGATCTTGAGACTTGAAAATTCTGTGTCTTCTCCGTTGTTTTATTTTAGCTTGTGTTGAAACTTGAGATTAGTTATAGAGTTATAATATCTTGAAGGATTTTTTGAAGATTACAATTTTTTGCATGGTAAAATATTTGAGTTTCCATAATTCTTCCTTTTCCTTAAGATATTTTTTAATGTAAATGGCAAGACTAAATCACGACACACCCCTTGTCTTATGATGCATGGGAGGCAATTGAAATTAGAAGTGTCAATTCAGGGACTAGTTTATGATGTATAGGAGAAGGTTCAGGATTTGAGGTCCTGTCCTGAGACCAGTAGGCCAAGGGGAGGGGCCGAAAATTCAGAAGGCCTTATATCTGGAACCTTCCCCATTTTTTCCAATAAAAAATGAATTTGAAAAGATGGACAAGCTGATGGGTAACTTCCACCAGTCGAAAGTTACCCTGAGAGGCTGGCACCTAAACTGGCAATCGTAGAGCATCTCCACCGGTGCTCAGTATGTCACTCTGGATAATTAAATTAAATGTCTAAGTTTAGCTTTTTTTTCTTTTGTGGCAACCCCACTAGTAAAACTGTAACAGGAACTGCAAATATGTGGGGACTACTAATAGCAAACCACCTGGACCAATCATTATGATCGACCAATGAGAAATATTGAGTTGTAGTTAAGTCCAATTTATTACACTCTTTTTTGGAGGTGCACAACTGTATTACGCCATTTTACCAGCCACGGCAAGCTGCACAAATTTGGTGCAGAAAAACCAATTTCCCGAGCTAAACCGGCACATTTTGACTTTTTCACAATAAATTTTACTATCTGGAGACACATAATGAGCACTGTTCACGATGCTCAAGAGTGGAACCTAGGTTTTGTACTAAGGAACAATTTAAAGTGGTAGGTTCCTCCCTATACTCCAACGAGTCTTTAGCTTGTTAACTTGGCCTCCAACTACACTAAAAAATTTCTAATGGTGCTTTACGATTTTGGTGAAGATAGTAACTTTTGTTTGGAGTTTGGACATGGTGGGTGCACACAAATACATGCAGCCAAATTTGCCTACCAAATTCACATACAATAGAGCATGAGCATGAAGATGGAGATTTAGTAAAAGGGTGGATGAACAATCAGATGCTCACAGCTTGCAAGGAGAAATAATAGATTATATAACCTGGACAGCAAAATTCTCAATCAAGCGTGTGATGGGTTAGTATCATTTTGTTTTAGCTTTGCCCTCATAGAAGTAAGAATGCATAATTCTTCAAGGGCTTGCACAATTGTTAGGCACACCAGAGAACTGCAGATTGGTGGTTAGTGCAAAGTGTGTCCTCTGAAAGTAGATGACACCAATGCAACCCAGCATCTCAACCAATGGAAATGACAATTGCAAGCACCAGTGCCATTTCATCATCCACACACCATGGCACCAAACAATGGAACTTCTACATCCCTAGCTATTCCCAGCTAATCCCTAGTGCTCTCTTGGATGTCCCCTCTCTCCTTGCACACCTAGTTCTAACATCCCAATAGAACTTCAGCTGAAGTTTAAATCAAACTTGAACATGAGACTACCCAATCCTATCATTCTCAGCCAGTAATAGAAAGGGTATAGAGATCATGAGGCACGTGAGGGTAAGGGTTCTTACAGAGATTGGAAGGCTTTGGAGGCAAAGGGTTCTTACTCCTACTCCTTACGAATGGGAAAGATCTTAAACCCATAAGTAGGCATATGTTCATTCCATCTCTAATAGGCTCTAAGATCTGTCTCAGTAGGTGTGCGATCCCTCCTCTTTTCTATTCTAGGAGAAACTAGAAATTGTTGTTGATCTGCTAGAAAATCTTCAACCCCACTTCTTGTGAAAGATTGTGAATTTCCTACAAAACATCAATAAAGAAAAACTTTTATAAAAAAAGCACAAGAGAAAATTTGCAGTCGACGAACTAGCAGTGGTGCAATGTAGACGACTCAATGAAAATGAGAAGCGCGGTGAAATTGCAGAAACCGACTTGAAATTTGTTCACAAAATCGTTCACAATTTTCAGAGAAAATGTTTCATGTTGAGTTCATGAGAAAATGTCAGAGAGAAAATTTCAGAGATTTCATGAAAAGAGTTGCAAACTTCCACATGGACATGAGAAGCTGTAAAATTGCAGAATTCACTTTGTGAATTCAATGGCCAAAGACACAGACAGACAGACAGACAGAGAGGAGATGAAGAGCTTGGCTACGGTTAGTTACAAGCTCTCTCATCTGCAAAAACCTCCAACTTTATACCTCGCAAACCAGTAGTCTCTGTCTCACACTCTCGATTCCTAACTGTGGAGATTTTCAGTGCCGATCCCATTCTGCTACCCATCTGAGAATAGATTTGTGTCGTTGTTCACAGACGCTTTTGTTTTTGGGTGAACCCTAATCCCGTAAGATTGGTGCAGATTCGGACTGGATGGCTTTCCCAGCGTCAGGGGAAATCTTGGTCTCCATGCTTTTGCGTTGGTCGTCAGCACCAGCACCAGCAGTCGGAGTAGATGATTCGCTTCCCATCACAGTCTGCTTCAAAGATTGCACTCCTTGAGCAATTGCAGCAGTTGTAGATTGCAGGAGACTTGGTGGTTTCTCGTCTGCGTTCTGGTGTACTATGTGGGTAGCTACATTATGGACCGTTGCTGGCTGGTTCTCGGTCTCCGCACTCTTTCTGTGATCCACTGTGTCCACTGTATGGCTTTCCGCACTGCTGTTGTCCGCCATCTTCAGTAAAGCAAGGGGGAGGGGAAAAGAAAAGCAAAACCTGGGTCACAGAGAGAATCCCAGAACAATTTCAAATCACCAAACACTAACTGCCTGCAAAGTCTTCAGATGCCAACACTAAGAACACAGAGATCCTGAAGAGGAAAGAAACAAATAAACAAACTACACACTCATTTACTGCAGATATACAAAAACAAAACTGCTGCTCACCCACTGGATTTAGGGGAGAGAGAGGAAGAAGGAGATATTCAGAAGATGAAGAAGCTTCAAGGTTCAAGCCATTGATGAAAGGACAAATAGCCAAGCGGCGGATAATAACACAACAAGAGACGTGGACACGCGTTGCTCATCGAAAGCCAAATGCCGGGATTGCAGCCATTTGGCTCACCTAAACATGGATCTTGTCCAGAGATCCTCGTCACAACCCACGAGGATTCATCGTGATCTGTATGCACTCGTGTCGAAGAAGTAGATCCAGATTTGCCTTCTTCTTCTTCAAATATTAGCCCTTCTTTTCATGGGTTTCGAAACCTGGTGTGGATGTTTGGGTCCTCAAGGACTTGGGTGGTTTTTCAAGGATCTTACTTCCTCTGGAACAAGACACTACTTCTTTTGAGTCTTGTGGGTGCTGCTTGCAAGATTAATCCAGACAAGCTTAGCTTCTTTGCAATCATCATCTCTTGTGCAAGGGTTTGGGGTTTAGGGTTGTGCGTTGAGGCAGAACAACCTTGTGACTGATTACAACAAATTGTTTTCTATGAGAAAACTTTCCCAATTGCAAATGTGCAGAATGTTTACAACAGACAACTATCTGACTCATAAAATAGTGGTTTGGAGAGAACATAATACTGTCATCTATAAAAGCATCTACCACACAAGACTCCCAATTGAGCAGCTACTCCTCCGCGGTAGTAGTTAACTCATCACATCTGGAGACTTTGTGTCTCATAAAAGTTTAACATTATTAGTTATTACTGGGATGCACTATCATAGACCTGGAGACTCATCAGAATTTCTAGAGAACTGCAATGCTAGCCAGACATATTACAGCAGAGGTCAATAATGAGAAGAATATGCAAGTTGCTGGTGGTGTTTGACAATCCTCACACCACAACCACCTACTGCTTCAGTCAAACCAGATCCTCGTCATCATCTTGATGTAATGCTCGAGAACTTTTTGGCCTTGAAAATTTTCTTCCAGCTGTTGCACAGGACAAGAAACATATCAGATACTGGACAGAGAAAGTGGCAGTAAGTGATGGATAGCATCAAATTCACACAGGAACATCCAACTCTTGATTAGGCTTATGCAGACACCATACAGAAAATGAAACATTTTCTCACTCACTCAGTTCTGGGATCAACAAGAGTTTTACTTTAGTTCTACTACTGTGGCTTTCCTTGCTTTTATGCACTCTCAAGAATGCAGCTTCTTTGCATTACAACACCTGTGCTGTTAGGTGTGACATAAATCTCATGAGAATCAAGAAGTCTCAATACTCACGATAGCCAGAACAAAGTTACAAGTTTTCCTTGAAGTAAAAGAAAAACTTCAAGATAAGGACTGAAGAATAGGGAAGAAGAAAAACACAGAAGGGTGGAAATAAAATGAAGCAAAATAAAAACTAGCAGTATGAACAAAAGTGAGAGTCTCTCACTTGTTCAGGGACCAAAAACAGTAACATTTGTGATAGCGACTTATATATCACAACTTACCCACTGACTTCATCAGCTCCCTACAGTGGATATGTAACCACTAGCCTGTATACTGGTTTTCTGTCTAAAGTCCAGAAGCAACAGGAAGACTTGGGCATGATACTGGGTAGCATCTAACACTGTTCAATGGAAAAATACAGAGAAAAACAGAGGGAAAAAACAGAAAACCAAGGGATATACACATTAGGAAGAAAGAAATAGAAACAACAAAATGTCAGAGAACCAGATGAAACACACAATCAGTGCACTGCCCTTGCAAAAGAATTATGATCCAAATCCATAAGCCTATCATGTGGTAAAGGTAGAAAAACCAAGAGGAAGATATGCACCAGCAGAAGCAGCCCTCACAACTACAACATGCATGGGTGCATTATTTGGGGGAAGCTCCAAACGCATTTGGTAAAGCTTTGCACTCAAGGGATGACGTGCACACAAAATAATGTCATCATCAATGCCTGTCTCCACATGTAATTGCTCAGTCAAATGCTTGAGGCTGTGGCCTTTGAAAATAAAACTCCCCCACTCCTCATCATCCATAGCCACCGCTTCCCCTTGATCATTCATCACCGTGTAAAAGATTCTGCGAGCATCAGACCTTGCTGGTCTCACTGGAAGTACTGGGGTTTCCTCATGATTTTCAGAGCTATGTGAAGTCCGATGTGATGATCCTGATGCCTGATCCTCGTCTTCAGACAAGGATTTTCTTGAAAGTGGTCTTGGCAATTGCTGGTTGTCCTCCAAATGCCTATTGGGCTTTCTTGGAGAATGTTGTGGCAAAGTTCTCTCTTCCTCTGCAAAGGATTTGGATGGCCTTGGAGCAAATATGCTTGATGCAGGCATTTGCTCTTCTTCAACAGGGGCCTGCAATCATAGGGATAGGGTAAGTAGTCAAAGGCATGTTGAGGCCTACAACAGTAACATGTATGGCATTGTCCTGCTACCATAACATCTCCACAGACTTCATCAGCTCCTGGAAGTTGGTAGACTTCAATGTCATGCATTGACTGAAGTACAGACTTTCACTCACAAGACTGGCATTGGGTGGAGGTAAAGTTTATGTCACAAGACTGGTAATAACAGCAAGACTCAGCCATGATCCTAGCTAACTCAACAAAAGCAAGAAGAGAAGGAGAAGACCAAGGAAACCAAGAAGAAAGAGGATCACAAAGAGAGAAAAAGAAGAAACCAGACAAGAGAACAGAAAGAACAAAGAGAGAATCAAGATGGAGAACCTTTTCTCTTCAAAGTGAACATTTGAGCTATGAAGAACTCATTTGAGCAACAAAGCCTTAAGGCTGCAGAACTGACTGTCAACTACTTGAGATGTGGCAGAATCTGAATATTGTAAGTCACATGATACACATTCATGTTGATACCTGGATACTTTTGCAGAGAACACTAGTCAAACATATCAATTAACCCTTTTGAATCTTGGGATGTTGCTAAATGAAAGAAATTGCAAGAGTGGTCGTGAGAAATGCAATTAAGCTTACTTAGGTCAAATGCCACTGCCATTAGAGTCTTTGTCTGGATACTTGTGAAGTCAGAGAAATCAGGGATACCAAGAACTCAAAGATCATCCACAAACATTTTTACTGTGATAACTTTGAAAGAAAAGCAAACAAGAGTTGGACTTACTAAAAGAATCCAAAATTTCAAACTCATATGAAGATAGCCAAAAACACTGCATACTTAGGACCCACCCATTAGAGTAGAATTGACTGACAGACCAACATAAGGAACAGGTTATCTAACAGAAATTCCAGCCAAGAAGATAAAATTCAAAGGTTTTACCTTTGAAGTTATGGAGAGACCTCATAGGCCTTAACTCATCCTTATCCTTCAACCAAACATATCTGAAGTTAGTGGGCTCATATCTGAACCACAAGACAGGACTGAAACATTCTATCAAAAACTTTAGTCACTAGAGGTTTCAATTTAGCTCTCCGAGGGGAGAATATCTCTCAGCATTCAATCAAGTTCTAGAGTCAAGAACTTGATGACTTTAGCTACTCCTGCGGAGTTTTTAAGAATCCAATAGTTCTGAGAAGGGACATCAGCTCCTTGCAACCTGCAGATCATTGACCTCTGGTAGGACATAGCTTATAGAACAAACTTAACCACTTAGAAGTGTCTATGAGAGAGGAAGAATTGGCCACATTTGTAAACCTAGGCTTCATGGCATTTTTTGATGGAACTTCCAATCCATGCAAAGGAGAAGAAAGACTGTCTCAACTGGTGAAACTATGGTTAGAAATCTACAGTAGTAGTCAGCAACTTGGTGGAGAGCTGCTTAAGCTGCTCACATTTCAGGTATCCCAGATATCCTGATGAGTTGTTAGTTGTTACCCCCGATGCAAGGATCAACCTGGTCCTGTGGTCTACTCAAAGGGGCACACCTGAGCAAGGAACTTGTTTTGCCCATGGGGATAAGCTTGATCATGCCTGACGGATGAGAAGCTAACAAATCTGATGCAGGTAAAAACTTCTGTTGAACCCAAGTACTAGACCTAAATTTAGGCCCATACCCTGATAAAAATGAAAGGTGAGTTCCAAGGATGATCTCCCACACACACAGTGTGCATTTGGGTGATTCATACTAACATCAGAAACTGCCTTGGATACATAATTTGCTTCTGTGCCTCTTCCTTTCTTCTCTGTCTGCAAATTCATGATGGATAGAACTTGTCCACAGCACCACACAAAAATGGATGCATACTGAAAAGAAAAATTCAACATAAGCAGAGGGAGAGAAGAAGTTTGCTTACTGGTGCAGGTGCAGGCTCAGGATCTGGATCCTTATTCTTGTTCTCCATAATGTCAACTTTCCAGAAGATCCATTCTTGGGTGGCTGATGTGACTGGAACATCATGTGTTATTGAATTCCTCCATGGTGGAACACCTCCATTTGCACGAAGATAATTGCCATTCCTAGCTTTCAGTTTAACAAAATTACCCTCAGCAATAGGTTCCCATTCCAGTGCTGAATCTGCCTTGGATGCAAAGCTCTGCAGCACTTTCTTCCCTGTCATGCCAAGCAAAAATGCATGGTCTGATGCTGTCAAATATTTACCGTAATAACTTTTCAAGCGGATTTTTCCACCCTCGGGAACAATCTCAACTGTCCACAAGACACCCTTGCTAGATATGTCTCTATCTTGAGACACAGCATTATGATCATCATCCGCCATAAGATACTTGCCATGATGGCTTTTCAGACGCACAGTTTTTGCACCCTCAAAAAAATCCATGAACCTTTTTCCTGCTCTCCCAATGGCTGCCACAAACCCCCAGACACACAAAGAGCCGAATCAGTTCAACACAAAAACTTCAAGCCATTCTCCCTGTCCTGTCGCCTTCTTCTTCTCGCCTTCTTCTCTGTCCTGAATTTGTGACAACATCTGCTCAACATTTCCTGGCTATTGTTCTTAGACAGCTGCTGGTAACATGGCCCAAACCCTAAAGAATGCTTCTTTAGAGTTTGCATTCATTAAGCTTCTCAGTTCTGGACACAAGCTCCACTAGTCTTTTTTTCTCAACTCTCTGCCTCTCTCCCAACTCTGTTTCCCACTCTCCCAAAAATTCCAGACACACGCAAGAGCAGGGAATTTGAACATGCCTGATTATTTGATTTCAACGCGTTCTCAACCGAGACAATCAAGCAATCGTCCTTCTTTCCTCGCGGGCGGGCGCGCGAGCGCGTGTGTGTCCACACACGACTCAAAACCGATGTGGAAAAGGTCTGTTTCAGTAAACAATTCACTTCCTTTGCAAAACCCCGTCCAGCAAAAGCACCAGAAAGAAGGAGAGATGATATGCACTTGGCCGAAACCTCCAGTGCTTAGTTGTATGTGAATAGTTTTTGTAACTCTGAGACCCAAAGAAATTGATGTATGAACTTTGCTTGCCAGAACCCAAATCCGTCCCAAAAACAAAACAGTTACAGCGACAACCACAAACTCTTTGTACACACACACACACACACAAAAGAACAGAGCTCACTCCAGAGAGGGAGGGGGGAAGACACAAGAAAAAAAAAGAAGAGAAAGGGGGTCTGGTAGGGAAGAAGTCGAAAGCTAATAAAACAACAAACAACAACCCAAAAAAAAAAACCAAAAAACAAAAGCAAAGTCCCACTGCCAATCCTACCTCCAAAAACAAAAGCCAAAAAAAAATTGCACCCAAATCTTGCAGCAGCTCACACTCTGTTCAGCAACACAAAAACACACCAAAACCAAATAAAATACAAACTCTTTAGTGACTTGTGAGTTACAAAGGCTACTAGGAAAGAATTTTGTAGGGGAACCAATTTAGGTGTCTTTTTGACTTATTTCCCTCATAAACTACACCATTTTCTTGCTTTTTTCTAAAGAGATTTGGGAACAAATAAATAAATAGGTAGCTAGCTAGGTATATATACATGTATGTAGGTACCACATTCCCCTCCTTTAAACCCTCCTAACTAAGTTTGGCAAGGTTTCATCATTTTACTAACCATAAAAAATTGAAGCAAGTTTTTATTTTAAATTTTTTTCTTCCATGATACCTGGTGGGTATGTGATGGGTATATCACCCAAAAAAATGACATTAGGCATTTTTTGAAAGTAAAAAACATCCTTCGAATGAAACACACACACAATGCCCACACCTATAAGGTTGTTTCATTTTTTTGAAATGCCCCGCATGACTCTACACTATTTTTAAGTGTAGCCTCCAAATACACTTAAGAAAAGCCTCCATGCTTTTTTACAATATAAATTATCGCACAAGAGCGAGCCCCAGGTTGGATGGAGCACCTCGAGTGCTTGTGCAAGAATGACCATGTTTGTACATGTATGTGGCTCTAGATCCAATGAATTTGGAATTTGTTTTTTGAAGTGATGATTTGTGTAGGGTGCTAGGCTACCCATACACATACATGGACCCCCCCCCCCATCTCACAACCAAGGTACAACATCCATCCAAAGAAAGAAAGAAAGAGGCTTTTGGTTCACTCCTTGAGGACTTAAGTTACTACCTTAGTACCTTGGCCCAGTCTGAACACTAATTATATTATTTTCATAAATGTTGAAATTTTCAAAAAATTATTTCTTCCAAATCAAAAAATAGTGTGAAGGAAAAATAGTGAATAATTTAAGAATATTTCATTTTTTGAAATTAATTAATTATTCAATGTTTCAAAATTGATTAATTAATTATTCAATGGACATGTGTTGAAATGGCCACAGTACTACGTTACCTCCAAAAGAGGAAAAAAGTCTTGGTCCCACTCGGAGCTCTTGCAATCTAGTGTCGGTTTAAAAGTGTTAATGTGAAGCCTTTGGCCCCAAAGACAATCAGTATGTCTTTCTTTTGTTTGGTCTTACTACCGATTGTGGTGAGACCATGGTCCCATTAAAATTCAGAACTTTACATATCTATACTCCGTAAATGCGGAATTGGTAATTTCTAGAATAATAAGTGTGGAATGGTTGAAAGAGCGTCATTCCAAAGGAAAATACAAAAAGGAAAATTTTTCTTGGTTTTCAAATAATCTATTTTACAAATCTAAATTTTCATAAAATGGTAGTAAATATCCAAGAAAATCGATTGGGTGCTCTCTAGTCCTTTGGATAAAGAACATAATTCTTTGTCTCAAGATTACTTTTTTCATTTCAAAAAGTTGGGCAGATTTTCAAGTAAAAAGTTTTCAAATTACCACACACAATCGTACCTTGACAACTTTGACACAGGTCTGTCAAACAATGAATTAAGTTTGGAATTTTCATTTCAACAAATAAAATATTCCTGAAGATTCAATAATTTTTCATCACAAAGTTTCTTTTTTTCAAAAGAAAAATTCATTTTTTGAAATTTTCAACACTTCTCAAAATAATATAATTAGGGTTTAAGCTGCCAAGAGGTAGTGTGATATTTAGACATTAGTTCATAGCTTGTTGCCACATTTGGCATGCCACCCAACTAACAAAATTGAAGAAAAAAAAACCCCTTGTAGGTAGTCATGAATAAGCCTTTATGTTCTTGGGATTTAGGTTTGTACAAAGTTGCCTAAATGTGTTGTAAGTACTAAATAAGTTGATTTATTTTTGCCGGACAAATTACCCATGCACGTGAAATTTTTAGAAACACATGTGTTAATAGAGTTTATGTGTAAAGTCTCACAATTAGGGGGCGAAACCGACCAGTTTTGGCATAATAGGGCATCAAACGGGTAATTGGGAATGAAAATTTTACACAACTAGTTTTTTCCACCAATTTTGGTGGTAAACTGAGTTTCATCCTGTCTTTCCTTTTTTCCTGAGCGCCTCCACTGCTACTACATAATATTTTTCACTGCTCCTACCTGTACAACTACTATAATTACTCTCGAACCTTGTGCATGAAGATAAATAACCTGAGATTTAATAAAATTTTCATTACCTTTGCTTATACCTCTGAAAGAATGGATAGGGGATTGTTATAACTTGTAACTAAATGAGTAGTTTTTTTAGATTTTCATTAGTTGATCTTTGTTTTGAAGTTGAAAAAACCTAGGTGCTAAAAAAGAAGACAACATTTAGGGCAAAATATGCATTCATCAAATTTGTGTGTTTACATCAATAAGGATAGATGAATTAGATAACAATACACATGGGACCATGTTTATCAAAAGTGGGTAACAAGATAAGGATTTATCTGTAGTAGGTGTAGTCTACATATAGTGGACATATATCAAGTTCTATAGTATCTCAAATGTCAAATACTTTAGGAGATTCTCAAGATTGGAGACCTCCCAATATCTAGTAGCATCACAAAGATAGCCATCTCTAAAAGAGGCAATACCTTGACAATGTGAAGTGAAATATTTTTAAAATACATACCAATAAAGTTGGGTGTTTGGTAATCAATTAAATACATGTATATATCCAAGTTGAAGATTTTTCCATCCAAATTAATACATTCATCCATGTGTTATAATATGTTAATGGGAACAATATTGCAAGTCATATTGATATCAACACCTCATTGATAGTTCGTAAATGGCAAAGGGTATATGTCTTCATAAAGGTACCTATTACACAACAATGTTTTTGACAAAAAATAGTTAAAAGCTGACATCTCCAACGACCATGCGACATGTCCATTTAGAAATTAGGGCCCTAAAATAGATGCCATATTCTAATCCTCCTAGCACCATGTGGCACCATTGTCACAACCCTAAAACCCTAACAAGTAGGTCTAGTCACTCTCATTAAACCTTAGAATTTTCTTCTCCCTAGCAACACTATCATTGTTGAAGAGTTCTTCACCATTTGGCTTTTTATTGTGCACCTCAACTCACCAACAATAGGTGGTGTAAACTCATCTACTTCTCACCAACATTATAATGTTGTTGAATTATTTGATTTGCATGATTTAAATATTATAGGTTAAAATTGCAACTTGTAAATTGTAAATATTAATTTTCATAAATCTTTGATTTTGGTTATTGCATGGAGTTTTAGAGATATGGTTGATTAACAAGGAGTTGGGACTTTAAAAACCTAGAGTCTAAGGTAGCATTGGTATATAATTCGATGGTGTTTTTTAGGAAACCTAAAAAAGATGATGCACGTCACAATAGTTTGCTGAAAAAGGAGCCATTTAATCATAGTTACATCAATCATTCAATGCAAGATCAATTTTTTCTTGAAATGACTCCATAAACATTTTTTGGTATGTACATATATTTGAAGTTCAAATGTAAAATCATGTAAAATCAAAAGGGTTTCTCTTATCTATTTTTTAATGGGGAATTAGCATGTGCAAACTACAAATATGTAACTCTTGTTTTTTTTTGTTTTCTATATGAAAAAAATTTGTTTATCATAAAGCATTTGTGACCATAGCTAGACTTTCATTTGTTGCATCTTATGATCAGGGGGTGAAAGCTATTCCACATATTGTTGTAGCCTATCAATCATGATTTGTTAGGGTTTTTAGGGTTTAAGTGCCACATACTATTATAACTTATTAGAGGCTTTAAGATTCCAAAATTGTTGATTTTAAGTCCTAAATTTCGATTCTTGATCATTTAACGTTAAGCATTTGCTACTAAATCTTGTGTCTTCATTGTCAATTGTTGTAAAATTCTAAATCCATATCTTGTGGGCGAAACATAATTCATGTTCTAAAGGTTGATCATGAATGGACCCACAAACAATAACTCAAACATTGAACCCATGTTTTATAAGTATTTCCTTAACTTTCAAAGTCCATGGTACTCCCATAAGTTTTTATTGTCTCAAAAAAACAAATGGTTACATAACAAGTTGTCATTCAAAAGTACCAATGAAACAAACACATGTCTACTCTCATTCTAGACATCCATAATTCAAAACTCACAGTGCAAGAATTATTTTTTTGTAGATGTCACAACCCTAGCCTTGGGCTCGCGACCAAAGCAAGGGCTTGCAAAGGTGCGGGCCAAGTATGAAGCCCATGAGTCACATTTCATGCTCCTGGGAGTGCAAGAAAGTGTGAAGGAATGAACCCTCACACTCCCAAGTGAGCTCCCACTTTGGGAGTTGGAGTCCTAGTGGACTTTCAAATTAAAAAGAGCAATTGCAAGGGTCAAAACCCATTGGATTAAAAAAAAAATTATATCATTGGAAAGCTCTTGGAACATAGATGTCTAAAATGGCCCACATGACCCATTTGGACACTTAAGACACAAGTTATGGCCAAAAGAAGGGCCAGGAGTCAAATTGGCAATTGGACTCTTGACCACTAAAAGCCGGGAATCACCCCAATTTCCTTATGTTCAAGTGGTGTGTGACATACCTTTGGAAAGCTCTTGACGAGGGCTATAACTTTTCTTTAGACCTCATCTCAATCGGAGGTCTACACATAAAGTTATGGTCCCCCATAGTCGCGGAAGTCCCAACTATGGGAATATCAGGACTTGGGAGCCCCAGAACAAAATGACATTTGGGTGCTAGTCCCATGGCCAGGCACAAAGAATACTATAAGGGGGGAAGGTGGTGGCTTCCCTTAAGTCTGGGCCATGGTGAGTCTTGTGAGTCCGAGTTTGCACATGGCTCGTCCTAGCACCAAAAGTGCTCTAGCTATGCACTAACCAACTTGTTGTTTAGTTTTGTGCAGGTCCATGTGAGTGAGTGATTGCTTGTCATTCTTGTTATTCTCATCTTGGAGCTCCAACATGCCCCTCTACCCCCAAACTGCTACGAGTCAGGGAGCGTACCTCCAATTCCTTATTTTTCCGTTGTTTTTACTCCAAACTCACATTTGAATTTATTAAGAAGCTTGGGAGCGTGTTAGTAGGTCATTCGTCTCCTTCATTGCACACACCTATCTTTCTTTTGTTCATCCATTCATTCCACATTTGTTGATGAACACCTTCAATATGCTTTTGAAATGCAAAAATCCCATTTGTTGTTTTATATGATATGATGTCTTTCTTACATCTTATAATCACAGCAAGGGGGATAACAAAAAACATGCTTCTTGATTTTTCAAGTTGGTTTGAACTTGTTTACCTAAAAAATGCACGTGTTAGTAAGTGTAAAAAATATTTAAATTGTGATCATAGTAGTGACATACGAAATACGAGTATTTTTCGAAGGTGCTCAAAAAGAAGTATTTTCAAGTATTTTTTAAAAAACATTATAAAAATACAAAGGCTTGAAAATTGGCCTTTATATCAAGTATTTTCAAGTATTTTTAAAAAAGCCCAAAAAAACATAAAATACGTGTATGTTTGAATCGAATTGAGAGTATGTCACTACTATGATTGTGATAATGCAACTTTTAGGTTTCCAAAAGTCATGTTGTTTTGCCAACAAAACCCATTATCGTGCAACATTTGTGGATGTAAAATTCACCATTAATGTAAAGTCACAAAAATCAACCTCCAATGGAAATTCAATGGGATAGAATATATATTTTAAAACAACCTATTTGGTTTTAAACCTTAATGGTAATAGGAATGGCAATGGTAATAAGTTTATAAGATAAAAACACAAAGTGCATGATGATGGCAACAAGCATGAACTATAATACTTTTCATTCAATCCCACATTTTGAAAAATGCTCACCAAGTGTTGGTTACTATTGAAATTTATCAAGATCAAAGTATTTATTACACCACTTGTGTTTGTTACTTGGAAGGTGGACATGATTCAAGGACTTGAGTTAATAGGATAACTATTTAATGCCACCTATTACTTCCTATTTACACCTAAGAATCAAAACCAACAAAGTGGGCCATAAGAATTATTGAATCAATTTTTGTGATGGTTTTTCATTCCCCTATGAACCAAAACTCTCAAAAATTAGTGATTCAAGTTTGATATTACAATCAATCTTGTCATTTGTAACCACTTCATGTGTAACTATGTGTGACTAAATGTTGCATGTGATTATGAATGGTTACTTATGCAAGTGTTTTTTGAAATTCGATGACTAATGGTTTTCCCTGTAATTAGGCTACAGATATGACCTATTTCATCCTTTAAATGGGTTGATTTCTCATAGTGTCTTCATATTTTTTACAACAATGTATAACACATTTAGTCACACACACAACCAAAATAATCACATGATAGTTACATAAGGTCCCAAGGCTACTTAAGTTACTATCTATTATGTACCTACTAGCTACTTATAACCTCCTAACTAACTACCTACCTTTAACTAGTTACCTTTAATTGGACACCTCCATATAACCTACCTAGTAGGTACCAACCTACTTACCTACCTACCTAATAAGTACCTACCTACCTATTAAGTAACTATTTTTTATTTACTTACTAAATATGTACTTACCTTCTAGGTACCTACTTCCTATTTACCTACCTACCAGGTACATATTATGTACTTTATGAGGTAGGTACCTACTTATTAAATACTACTGGGTTGTACTTGCCAATTAGTTAAATAGGTACTTAGAAAACTTTGTATGAACCTAGTCTACATAGTAGGTAAGGTAGGTAGTATAATAAGGAATAGGTGGAACTAGGTTATAGTGTTGTGATTAAGTTGCAACTAAAATTTTGTCCAATATTGTTTTTTTTTTTTTTAAAGTTTGCAAACTATATAAGTAGGTTGGCTAAGTGTAATCAAGACATTCAAATTTATCAATTGCCATATGTGTCAAGGTGTTAATCAAATATGCTCCACCCTAAAGGCTAAATTCAAAATAAAATTGGGTCCAAATACACTAAGAAAAGCCACCCAATCCAAGGCCAAGAATCCTTTTTTCTTCAAAACATTCATGTAGCTTTCACATACCAAACAATTTTCCTTAAAATTAAATGGAAAGATATTACATGTTGTATTAATTAGCATCCATTTGATGAAAGAATTGTTAATTTTTAAAGTGTTGTTCAATGATAATTTTTTTTACAACACTAATTTGGCATATTGTGTTTTAATATTTAATAAATTTCATGTTGGAACAACAAATGACATGTATTCATGAGTAAATGATGTATTTATGACACCAATTTTTGCATTAAAGGTCATAATTTGACAATTATCCATGCAATTTCAAAACATGGCATCAATCATCCATACAAATAAGCATAATAACATATCCAATTTTCATCAAAATGCAACCTTGCACTTTTTTACATAGTGAAAAAAATTCTTTTTTAAGGAAGTTTTTTAATTATGTATTTTTAAGGGTTGAAAGCATGTTCAAAATGCATCAATGTATCTTCAAATTAAAATATAGTTTTAAGTTTTTTTCAAGTCGAAGACTTCATAATCATCAATATATGGACTTCCATGGATTCTGAAAATGAATGGTTTAATTTCATATACAATTAAAGACATTTGAAATAAAATGACCCAATCAACAATTGGTTACCCAAGTCTTTATATCAATAAATGAGTAAGTGAAACATTTGAAAATTTCACAAAAATCATTGAGAACTAAATTATCAATATAGAAACATAGTTCACTAAACCAAACTTCAATTAAATCTTTAAAACTTGCGTAGTTCATTTTCAAATTCATGGGGGTGCAATATTTTTGTGAAATCAACACATAATCCTTGACTCCTTTTAGCATATTTGGACCCAATTGGATTTTACAATTCAAAAAAACTTAAGAGTAAGACCTATTTACTTAGTTTATGCCTAATACCAATCTACCTAACCTAGGTTTACTTAACCCAAACCTACCTAGGCTAGGTGCCACCTATGGCTTGGTGGTTTAGGCTTAACCTAAGTGCCACATGACTTGTGATAAATGGCTTAGCCCTATGTTAGGCTAGGTAGTTTAAGCACCTAGGTCACATTTATGGCTAGGTGGCCTAGGTCTAGCCTAGGTATCACATGACATATTGTAAGTGGCCCAACCCTCAATTATTAGGTGTATTTTGCAACTATTATTGGGATGAGATGTAGCAAATAGTGGATGGTGGGAAATAAGGGTTTAAGGTGAATAAAAATGTTTTAGGGGTTAGTTTAAATTAATAAAAATGTTTGTAGATTTTTTTACTAGTGTTAAAAATTAAAACTGGGCAACACTAGTTAAAACATAATTCTAACACATACTTTATGAAAAATAAATTTCACAAGCTATTTGCATTTTGATTGTATTATATATATTCAATGTATAATAAATCTAAATGATGAGTTTCATTATTACTTATTGCCTACTTTTCAAGTGGAGCACAAAAGTAAAAGAATTGTTCATTTTATCTTGTTTAGATTTGCAAGCATTTGAAGGCAAATTAAAGGCATAAAATGCATGATAACCTATACAAGTTACATTACCTTTTCATACAACATTTTGATTTATCTTTTCCATCCCAAGTGGAAAACCATGAGATTCCTTCTATGATTTCTTATTTACGACTTATCTACATGTTTAAAATTTATTTGTTCTCAAAGTTTTTTGGAGTTGTAATTACTAATTTATCATAAGTACAACAAAGGGAATAAAATATTTTCTATCATACTTTTATTTACTTTGATGTTACTTTATTGTTTCAATATGCATGCAATAGAAGACAAAAGTGGATATTTGTACTTTTTAAATTTATTTTACCATGTTTACATCTTGTAGCTATGGAAATTAATATACCCATTTAAAAATTATTTTAAATGTCCAAATAGAAAAAGTTTGCAAAGAGGAGAAAATATGATGCAAAAGAGGAAGTCCTTTAATGAAGAAACTTCCAATTTCTAAGACATCCAAAAGGAGGGTGTTCAAGTTGTGGCACATTTTGCATCCAAAGAGAGATTAAAAACCTTGGAAAAAGGTGGAATTACAACAGGTCAAAGAAGGTGAAGAAGATGGAGATGAAACATGATGCTTTAATTGGAGTGTGATTTGGATGCTTTAATTTTTTTGTGGGCGAAAACAACTAAATTTTTTCAAATTTTTAAAAAAGGAGGTAAAAGTCAAGTCAAAAAGTTAGAAAGTTATATTGTAGTTGCAAATTAGTTGCAAGATGTACATTTATATAGTAGAATGTACACATTGTAGATATAGTTGTAATCAACCATGTTTGATTTTGTTGGTGAGTTGCATTTAGTAGCATGTGACAATTACATTACAACTAGCTTAAATGTAGCACCCAACTAGTGAATATTTTGTAACTAGTGTACATCCTTAACATATATGATCATGCCAAATGTATGCATTTTCATTGCCCATTAGATATGACACTTTCAACTTGTTTGCAATTGTTCTCAACAATGATTCCCATTGATACAATTAATTGTGCCATTAGGTTGCCACTATATAAGTATTATTGTTTAGTTATTAGTTTTTCATTATATTGCAACTCACAACATCATGTCACTTAACACACTTGTTAGACCATAGATGAATTACAATTAATATTTAGTAAACATGTGAGCCAAAATAACCAAATTAGCCAAACCAATATATGCACACATTAGTCAAATTAATCAAGTCAACCATGTGATTGAATTGTGAACAACTAGTATGCAATTACATTTCAACTTGGAATTTGAAATTTGAAAATATGAAATTTGGATGGAAACCATTAAACAATTGACACATGGTAGTAAATTAGTAGATCTCCTCCTTTGCATCAATGACCTTCATGCACCTATGTTTATTGTCAAGGGACTCAAAATGAACTAGAAAAGGAAAAGGTTTCTTTCTTTAAACATTTGTGCATTTTTTGATCTTTTAATGATGCAATTATCATGTGCTACATAATTTAGTTTTTTTCTGAAGTATACACTATGAAAAAGCACGTTTGTTGAAACAACATTACGTTGCAACTAAAACTCAAAAAATAACTTATATACAATTATTGTGCAACTATCCTTTTAAAAATACAATATATTAATAAATAAATTATCACGTCAAAAAATCAAGTAGTTGTATTATAGTTACAAGTGAGTTGAAAATGTATCTTTTATACGATAATTTATACACATCATACATACATATGTTATT
>Ga0209208_10000077_pt1 | contig 95358 bp, 63 predicted proteins | sample S1TSphfallax_3_FD_187694 | JGI IMG/M metagenome (GOLD analysis project Ga0209208, IMG submission 187694) | Host-associated microbial communities from peat moss isolated from Minnesota, USA - S1T2_Fd - Sphagnum fallax MG (SPAdes) (version 2) | ecosystem: Host-associated > Plants > Peat moss >... | reverse complement strand
TCCAAAAACCAAGTCAACATCAAGTTCATGGGCCAAGAAACCCAATTGTATAAATCAAAGGTGGAATCATCATCATCATCATTGCCCTTTACCAGCTTAGCCTTGCCATGCATAAATGAATGTCGAGAGTGTCAGCCAGATGGTGCCCCATGGCAACCGAACCAAGAACAAAAGCCACCCATGGCAGCTTATGCCCAACCTTTGCGCCAGTAGGACCTGGGAGGTTGCTGCTTAGTTGGTACATAGGCCACCCTCAGCTTAGGCAACTCCCGGATACTGGCACGCCACTACGGCCGGTCCTGTGCTCGCTCATACCAGTCCCCCTGTGTGGACAGCATGCCAGCAGCTTGAAGGTACCCACGCACTGTAGAGACAAAGGTTTGGGCGAGGCGACCCCTGGGCTGCATGGCACCACGCAGGCGTGAAAATAGAGCTTGGCGCGGGTACCTCTCCAAGGTGGAATGTTACTGACAAAAAAAATTCCTTTGTTAATTCTAAATTTATTTTTATTTTTGATTTTTTGCTAGGATGTGGTAACTCAAGAATACTTGTTCTAATTATGGGTGCAAGTGAATAGCACATATTAAAAAAAAAAGATTCCATTGACAATTGATCAACAAGCTAGTCCTCGACTATTATTGACAAAAGGTACCTTTTCTTAAAACTTTTAATGTATGTTGAATTTGAGTGTTTTGTTACTAGTGTCTTACTTTGTAACTATGTAACTGAACTATCCTTCTAAAAAGTATGTAAAAATAATCCACCTTGACTATTTATCATGGAAATGATTAAACTATTGGTGAATTTTTCAATTTTTTGTATGATTTGTTGGGTCGCTGAAATCTGATGTAATGATTTCTTAATTCATGCATGCTACATACTGAATCTAATTTGAAGGTCAATGGCAAAAACACCTAAAGGTAATGAATTTTGTTATTATTAGTGATGCAAGTTTTTAGTGCATTAAAATTTAATTTTGGCCTCTTGGGCAATGTATTCATTTTACAACTAATGAATGGTCTACAACAAAGTTTGATTTGGTTTGATTACAATTAGGGTCTAAATATGATCTAGGTTTAATTAAAATTAGGGCCTAATTTGGGTCTAATTACAATCAGGGTTTGATTTGGGTTTGATGACAATTAAGGTCTATGATGCACCCCCACACTCCTTGAAAGACTCAAATGTGAGTTCGAAAGTGAAAACAACAGAAGAAAAAAGAATCGAAGAACATTCCTTAGCTTACAACACTTTGGGAGTAAAGGGGCGTGTTGGAACTCTGGGATGTGGACAAGGTTGAGTGACAAGTGAATCAATTATTCACACGGACTTGCACAAACCAAACAACAAGTTGGTTAGTGCATAGTTGGAGCACTTTTGGTGCACGGACAAACCACATGCATATATGAACTCACAAGACTCACCACGGCCCAAACTTAGGGAAAGCCACCACCTTTCCCCTTATAGTATTCTTTGTGATTAGCCACAGGGGCTGCATCCAAATGTCATTTTGTCCTAGGACTCCCAACTTGGGAGTCCCGAAATTCTCGAAATTGGAATTCTTGACATTTTGGAAGGCCATACTTCTTGTGTAGACTTCTGATTAAGATGAGGTCTAAAGCAAAGTTGTAATGCTTATGGAGATATTTCCAAGGATATGTAGCATGCCACTTGAACACACTTATTACAGGGCAATTCCTGACTTTTAATTATTGGGAGTGAAATTAGCACTTTGATTCCTAGCCCTTCCTCTGGCCATAACTTGTGTTTTAAGTACTCAAATGGGTGATGCAAACCCATTTTAGACATCTAGGTTTTTAAAAAATTCTAATGGTATAAATTTTTTTTTGATCCAATGAGTTTTGGCCCCTAAAATACCTCAAAGAATATTTGAAACTCCCAACTCTCAAAATGCAAATCCACTTGGGGAGTGTGTGGGTTCATGCCTTCACACTCCTAGGAATGCAAATATGACTCTTGGATTGCACTTTTGGCTTGCACCTTTCCATGCCTTTACTTTAATCACAAGCCCAAGGCTACAGTTGTGACAATTTTATTAGGATACTCATGTTGGAAATGATTATGCTTTACATGCAATTGTTTATTTTATGACTAAATTATTTTTCATTTCTCAAGTTTTCAACATCCCTATGTGCAAGATTAATACTTGGGGAAAGTTGAGATCATTATGCATGTAGAACCCATCCATAAGACGAAAACAAGTTCTTCAAAAGTAGAGTTTTGTTGTCCAAATTGGGCATATTGTTCAATTCTTGGGTTAGAAATTGAAGTTGTAGCTACAAATTATTAAGACTGCTAAATATTCAATTCTTCAACCACCAAGTCCCAAAGTAATATATGTCATCTAGGGCATTATCAATATAAATGACCTTTGTTTCTTTTTTTAGGTGGTCAATTTAAATATATCATTTTTAATTTTTAGTATTGTTCTATGCATTAAAAAGTGTAATCACTTTTAACAATGCAAGTTGGGTTAAGAGTTCATAATTGTATAAAATGTTGCTCATGGTTATGTGTTGTTTATTTCTGAATTGTTAACTATTCAATTGCTTGTAAATTGAACTTGAAGGTGCAAGTCATGTCCAATTGCAAAAACTTAAGAAAGGAGAAAAATCCTTGAAGGAGGGAAATTGATCTTTAATATCCCAAGTGGCCTTTGGTGGATTGTAAGCTCCAAGATGCAAGGTTTTTTTATAGAGGTCAAGAAGTTTCAATTAAAAGGTTGGATCCCAAATCAAACCTTATTGATGTTCATGTTACCATAGCTAACATTGCACAAATATTTAGCAATGTTCAAAAATTCAAAACCACCAATCCATTGCTATAAAAAAAATAGAGAAAGGAATTGCAAAAACTATATTGGAAGATCTATGGCATTTGCCACATAACAAATAATGAGTTGTACTTGTGGTTAACGAAGGGTTGGGTGGAGAAATTATTAAAAGACTTAAAATTAATTGGGCATAAACAACTACAGCTATTGCTAAAGAAAAGGCACGACACATAAGCATAGGTGCATTGCCAAAAGTTCATTCGTCACATAATTCAGATTATAGTGATGTTTCTACACAACTAGGAGGTCATCGGGTGAAAAAAGAATCAAGTGCATTTATGTCTGGGGAATCAAATTTTACCAGAAAATCACATTTTACCCAAGAGGAAATCAAAAGTGTGGAAAACCTATTACATTTCAAATAAGACATGAAGATGGTTGCTAAGACATGACCCAAACACATAAAGGACAAAAAATAGGAGCTCAAAGAGCAGTTGGTTGGATTATGATATAGTATGGAAGATCAAAAGGCAGAGTTTGTGAAGGCCCAAAGCAATGTGCATGTAATTGAGGTAGCACTTCTCAAACAAAAAGAAGATCAAACTAGCCATCAAAACTTGGTGATCATCATGAATAGCCTTTAGGACCTAGAATTACAGTTTTTGCCTTGATGTTTTTATTTTGAAGTTTCTTCTTCAATAATCTTCATTAATTCATCTTACATTAAATAGTACAATGCAAGCTAATGCCCTAATTTTCTTTCTTTTTATGCTTGTTAAGAACCAAACACTTCAACGAACACCAATGTAGTTGAAGGAGAGGACACTATAATAATCTCCAACTTGGAGATTGTCAAGGCTCTAAATGGGGATGAAATAATCCTGAAATTGGAAAGGCAACTGGATAAATCCAAGACATTGATGGAGGACAAACAAGGAATGGCCATTCGAGGGGAAGCATTGTTTGATGAAACACAAACTAATTGTTAGATTCTTGACCAAGAACATGAAAAGTGTATGTTTCACATGAAGCAACTCCAAATTGAGTTGGAAAATATTCAACTCCAATGGGACAAAATGAAAATAGGGGAAAGCATGACCTTCAAGCCAAAACCCATTATGCATTTTGAAAAATTTGTGGATGATAATGGGAGGACTTTCATCATTGTAAAACCATGTGGATTTTGTAACAATGGGTTTCATTGCATGGATGTTGTTGTTGCTTCTTGCAAACATACATTTCATCCTTGTATCCTTGGTGTGATGCTAAAATAGTCAAAAAAATGTTGTGTATGTAATGTGAAAACTCATCCTTACTGGTGGACAAGTTGGGAGTTTTGGGAACTAGATGAAGAGTTGATTCAGCTTGCAAATGATATGAATCTTGAATAGATTCAAAAGGACCTAATGATGAAAACCAAAGTAGATGTTACACTCAGACTTGATTGGAAATTAGATGTGTCACTCTTTAATTTGGTGATCTATAATAAATGTGATGTGTTCATGATTCCTTTCATTATATTTGTATGGCATGGCTTGTTTTACTCGGGAATTTAACATTTATGAATTGAATTGAAGCCACATGAATTATTGTCATAAGTGATGAAGCAACAAAACTCCAACATATTGAATATGGTGACACAAGCTCCATTGGGCAAACATTCTACAAAGTTGTTAATGAAAATACATAAATGTCAAGTTCATTTCTTATACCATCATGCTCAAATGTGAACAAGCATACCCTTTCCTCAATTACCAAACCTGCAACAAGTGCAAAGTCACCACACCGACACATTCCAAATGACTTATGTGGTGAAAAGAATGAGATTGTTGACAAAGATAACATGAAATTTCCTATAGCCTCTAAGTGAGAGAGGAAATTGCTTGAAAAACTTTTAGAGATCATGCTTCTCAACTCAGTTGATGGCCAAGGAAAAAACAATGATATCAAAAATCCTCCAAAGGTCACCAAAAACACAATATCAAGTAAGGCCTTTACTTGACCTTAGTCTATTTTATGACATATCTATATGCATTTCTTGGTTTTCAAAGTTCAGTCAAATGAATGCTCACAATTCATTCAATAATGTGTAGGCACTATTGTTAGTATGGTTGATTGGCCAACATCACTAGCACAAGGATTGGGTTTGAGAACTATGTCACCAATGTCTGCTAGGAAAAAGGTGACTAGCAGTTCAACTAATGGACATAGCCCAAATAGAACATCTTTAGAAACCCCCCCAACAAAGAAGAATCATTGTGAGACTAATGTCACAACATTTGTCCTCAAGAACTTGCTAGGTATAGAATTGTTGGGTAATTGCTCACAAGACCAAATGGTCACAATCTCCTCAAACTGCTAACTAAGTTGTTGAGCCAAGGGACAAAGGAAAGTGCAATAGTAGTGAGTGAAAATCCCAAAGGTGTTAAGCACGGCAAACCACCAAAGGGCTCCACTTCCACAAATCCTAAGAAAATTGTACAAATGACCCAAAAGCAAGAAGAAGCAATGAAAAGGGGAATGACAACTAGGTCGAAACAATCAAAGAAATGACTTACTCAGTGACTTGTCAAGAGTGTATGCATGAACTCATGTTCATGGGCAAAATGTATGACATAAGTATTGGACTTGAAGTTATTATGTGCACTTCCAAATATGTTGCTATCGTTTTCATGGAGAAGGGTTTTTACACCATGTGACCTTGGAACATGAACTCTGATAATTTGTTTGGAAGTTTTGCTTGATTCGTTTTGAATTCTATTTTGTATACATTGCTACTTGCTAGGCATAGAAGTGTTGGGTATATTGCTACTAGGTACTGATTTGTCCTTAGGAACTTGCCAAGTGCAAAAGTTCTTCAAATTAGAGATAAAATATAACAGCCAAATGAGGTAGATTTGCTAAGAAGCTTTCTTTGAATCACTTAACTGAAGCAACTGTTTTTACATTCAATTTAAACACTATGCACTTCCACTATTAAATAGAATTCTAGTTTAAGCCAAATCTATAGAGACTCTTACATTGCCACCATCTATGCCATGCCATTTTTGGATCATTAAATCATTCATTATGACCATCATGGATGTCTGACATAAATTGAATGCAACTTATGCATATTGGCACTGTGTATTTTCTGTACTTAATAACTTACAAGGTATAAAAGTTTTTCTAGTTAAAGATAAAATAGAATTACCAAAAGGAGAATTTTTTGAGCCATTTAAAGGGCTCCCCTATTACATTCAATTTGAACCACTTTCCACTAAAATTATTAAATTGAATTCCACTTTAAAGCAAGTATGTATAGACCCTTCCATTGCCTCCATCTATCCCCATGTTATTTCTTGATCACTAAATCATTCATTTTGGTAAACATGGATGTTTTACAAAAACTATCTTCACATAAGCATATTGGCACAAATTGTTATGTTTCACATTAATATTTGTCACCCATAATTATTTATCACCCATAATTTCTACACAACCAAACTTGCCCCTCATTTTCAACTTTTTTTTCCTGTGATACCCAGCACCAAGTACCATAACAAAAAATTTGACCAAAATCCATTTGATTTTCAAACCATGCAGGGGCCCACTTATTTCAGGACCAGCCCTGGCCTCAAATTACCCTAAACAAAACACAACAACAAACTACCGTCCTTTGTAGTAGGATTTTTTAATTCCTTCATGTTAACTGAATTCTATATAATTGTCAGAGTCTGTTGCCTGATCTAGATCCTCCACAGAAATTACATCAGATTCTGGGATTACATCAGATTTTGGATCATTTATTATTTGGGAAATAAAGAGTAATATGGCATATAGGAATGGATACATACTAGACGTTGGGGAACATGTGTTAAAGCTTGATAAGGTTGGGTTGGTGCAAATTTGGCAAATCTACTTCAAAACTGTAAACTTTTTCCTTTAGAATGCCAGGTGCAGAATAGCCCATACCTACATTGACACATCTGTCATAGACCGATGAGCACACAAATGCTGTCCACTGGCCTCCCTTTACCTTCTTTTCCACAAGCCCATTATCCCCACCCAATCCCCCAGACCCTCCAACCCTTCAACATTGAATACTGGCAGCAGAAGAGCTGACAGCAAAGCAAGAAATTGTACTGAGACAAAAAAGCTGCATCATCAGCAGAGAGAACCACCACCAAGGAAGCTCAGCAGCAGCCTGGGGTACTCAACAAGCCTGTGGAATCCTACTACCTTCACCACCACCTCATCTCTCTTCCTCATTTGTAAGCTCCTTATGCATATAACCTACATGTCACACCCTCCCTATTTTGCACTGCACTTACAAGTGTCAAGAACCTTGACCAACATAATGCAAATTCTTTCTGAGGGTCTTTCTTTTTTGTTGGCTGTGACTACTATGACCAAAAAGCACACACTAAGTCTACACAAACCTAGACACATTTTTGCATGCTCCACCCTTAACATTCAATTGCAAAACAATACACACAAATTACAGATACCACAAGTCAAGGATATATTGATTTTCTGCATCCACACTCTGTACCAACGCAGGCTCTATCAGTTATCAGATTGGCTACTAGTCAATTGATGGCAGTTGTTGGCCGTCCTGTGCCACGTGCCCTACTGTAGCCAGTTCCCCTGCCTCCATGAGCCCCACCATACATCCCACCCCTGTATCCACCACGGCGACCACCTCCTCGGCCACCACGACCACCATGAGACCAGAGAGGAAAATTACCAAAAGTCTGTCCACCACAAATGCAAGAACATCAGCAGAACTTAACTTCTAACAACAAATGATAGTTGTTATGACATCAATCAAAGCCAACACAAAACATAGCCCAGACAATAATAAATGCAGTAAAGCTGCAAATGCTAGTCCACATCATGTAAACTGCATGCCACAATGAACATTGAACCTCCCACTCATAAGGGATTTCTGAGTGAGATGCCTGAAGACAGTGACAGGTCAGGGTGCACCTAGCCAATACACCCTAGGAATGCTGTACATGAAAGAAAAGACAAAGCACACAAAGCTCTTGAACCACCTCTGTGTCAATCTTGCGCTGCTCAGAAAACCTGGTTCGTTCTGAACGACCTTCTTCCCGATCAAGAGCATCGCAAGAGAGCGAATCAAAGAAGTCATCCTTTACATACATTGCCTGAAAGCAAATGTCAACCATGAAACAAAAAATCTTGATCATCATTTACTCAGAAATAACTCTGACATGAAGATTGTTAGATAGATAGATGTGAATAGACATAGATGAAGACAGCAAAGCCATAGCAAGAAAGGTCCCAATTCCTTGTTGCAAATGAAGTTTGTTGTAACATAATAGTACAAACCTTCTTTGGAGCATCTGACAGTGACTTGTTCAGAAAAGCTACATCAGAGGTGTCATCATCTAGGTTTCCATCTGCATATTCATCTTCCTCATCTCCACCTTTCTCGCCTTTGCCTCCAAGCTCACCCCAAACTTCATCCTTGTTGAATTTCTCATTCATTGCTGTGAAATCAAAGTCTTCAGTGAAATGTTGAGTGGGATGTGTAAGCTGTGCCCACAGATATGTCCACCAAGCAACTTTCAGAAAATTTATCAAAAAGCTACACAAAGGACCCTAGTGAAGAATGATCCAAGCAATCAGCAAACTCCAAATGCTTGTCCAGCAGCCAGTGAAATGTACACAATTTGCTTGTACTAGAGCCTTTACGCCTCAGTTGCCAACAGCAACCAAGTTAATCTTCAAAAGTGCAAAGTTTAACATAAACAAGCCTCAGATAACCACAATGGGACTCAAAATGCATACACATGGTGGGATCAACAGAAAACTTGGATGGATACTGAACATGAACAGAATCTTAGACAATAATCCTCTCAACTGAAATGTGGTTCCAGGCAATGTATTTCCAAAATCACATGATTAATGCTCCTTGCGTAATCCAACAAGACAAGATAGCTCCATAACCACAACCTTGGGGAACACTGGAAAACTCTTCACTGTCAGGGTAAAGGTCAAAGTTACTTACTCCAATGCCCCTGCCACTTCCACTGCCTCTTCCTCTCCCTCTCCGGATGTGATTGTTGTTCCCAGTAGCACCATTGCCCTGCACAGACTGTAACACTTGAAAGTCTGTACAATGTCACCTGTTGAGGACAAACAAGATCCCTACAATTTCCTGGATAGCGATTGAGCAATACAACATCATGACAACAGTAAACTACAGATACTTTGGCCTGTCAGGCTACAAATTGAGTTAAGTGTGTGCAGCAACTACAACATCTACATGATAAAAGCAACCTGATCTGGACTTGTGGTCCTTCAGGATGCCCATCTAAGAAAATACACCAAAGAATGTACTTGCTTGTACATTCTGCCATTGCAGCCAAGCATCACGTACAACACATAAGAGTCCTATGGCTTCAATGAAGCCCACTACAAGATAACTATGTGCAAGTTACCTGCCACCGATTCCTTTGGCCCACAGGTACACCATGGCCTCCACGTCTCTGGTACCATACAACAAGATCTGAGCAAATTTTCAAAATCAAGGCAAAACTTCATACAGAATTCAGTTTGTTGTCTAGCAGCCATGGAGCCTGATGAAATAACAGACTGTGGCATCGCAACCTTAGCAACAGATGTTGACTCCAAAGAGCTTTTGTTTGCATCAGTTCTTTACAACCTAAATGAAAAATAACACCTATTCCCTAAATGCTTATGAATAGAGTGCAAGAGCATGCAAATGGAGGAAAAGGCCACTCATGACCTGAAATGGCAGTTGCTTTTGTTGAGATGGGGGTAGTGGAAGCAGAGGTTGGGTAACCTGCTGCTGCTGAGTTGGCTGTGCTGCTGAGGTGAGGGATTGATCAGCTAACTTCACTGGTTCATCACTTTTTTGCTCTGATATCAAGGGTGCCTGCTGAGAGGTAGATGAAGGAGCCTTGCTGGGTGCAGCAAGCACTCCTGGCAGCTGTGTTGTAGCTGTTTGAGATTTTACAGCAGCTGCTGTAGATGGTAGACTCGTCATCCCAGGGGACTGTGTAGAAGAGTTCCCCATGGTGTGTTGTGGTAAAGGCTGAGCTGACTGGTAAACAGATCCCACTATTCTGCGAGGGTTTTTGGCAGCAGGTGTGATCACAGCACTAACACCTCCCTGCAATGATGATGGGAGACTAGTTGCAGCTGACAGAGGAACTGATAACACAGGTGCTGAAGTTGAAGGGGCTGCTGTGGTGCCAACTAGTGACATAGCAGTTGCTGTCAGAACTGGTGCCTGTGATGCAGGCACTGTCACCAGTGCTGCTACTGCTGCAACAGTTGTTGTTGGTGCTGCCAGTGCTGCCGGTGTTGCCACAGTTGTTGTTGGTGCTGCCAGTGCTGCCGGTGTTGCCACAGTTGTTGTTGGTGCTGCCAGTGATGCCGGTGTTGCCAGTGCAGCTGGTGCCACCAGTACTGTAGGCGCTGCCAATGCTGCCGATCCTACTGATGTGGCCAATGCTGCCTGAGCTGCTGCAACTACTGGAGCTCTTAGAGCTCCTGGAGCTGTTGGAATTGTTGGAGGGATATCAGCTGCTGCTGAAACTGATACACTGATACCAGAGAGACTACGGGGAGCTTGTGCCTGGGCAACGGAGGTAGCTGGTGCTGCTGGGAACACATTCACTGGTCCAGAAGGCCTAGTTACTGGTTGTAGTTGTTGGTGGATATGCAAGGGCTGTGGCTGAGTTGGTGGCGGTGGTGCTAGTGACAGTGGTGGTTGTGGCGGAATGTGCTGCTGCTGCTGCAAGTGTGCAGTTGGACGGTAATACCCTTGCCAGTACATAGGCGTTGCCAAGCCAGTTCCATTTGGCCCTGGTGGTGGAGGTGGTGGAGGCCCCCATGAGCCAGGAGATGGGTATAGAGATGGTATCCCACCCCTATAAGCTGGTGGCAATCCAGAATATGGAGGTGGTGGGCCATTTACCTCTGAAGATGACCCTGCTGAGGGTATACCACCAACATATGGCCCAAGAGGGGATGGTGGCAGGTATTGTGACTGGGACTGCTTGAACAGGTGGTTGACAATGCACATATTAATCTTTTATCCAATGAAGTTGGTGGTGATAATTGTCTTGGGAGCATATTTAACAGAAAAAATACAAGATGAATTCTTCAACAAAGGATAGAAAGGGAGAAGCATCTGACAGCTAACCTGAAGTGAAATAATTGCAGGATCAGTAGGTGGCTGTGGCAGAGTTGGGGGTTGCAGCGGTGGAGATGATTTCACTTGCAAGTCCTGCTCAGACCATAATGACAACAAAGCCCATCACCATCTAACTGAAAAAAAATCCTGGTAAACACATGCTTCTGAACCTTCAGCCGTCAGAGAGAAAAGCAGTGACATCTCCCTTCCTTTGAAGCACCAACGATTGTCTCTTCAACTTGCAACAGTGACATAAGAAATTGAAGTCTGATAACCACCTTGATGTCTGAACCTCTGAAAATGATGTAATCATAGACTTTGTCACTAGTTGGGATCTGGGGGCCATCCTTCTTTCGACCCTCTGTTCCAAATGATCGCACTGCAAGCCTCTACCAAAGGTCAGTACACTGTACATGAATAGATAAATTGAACTGTGAATACATGAAACCCCATCTCATAAGGACACACCTAACACTCCCACAGGAAGGCAAATCATGCTGACCATAGCGTTTTTTTGTTGCCCTCAGGAGGCATAGAAGTATTGCAACTGACTGAGATAACTCCAAAATCACTATGAGACTCTTACATGACATTTCATAGAGACTGCATGGGTAGTGAAGTCTTGAATGCAAAGAAGTGACAAAGAAACTGACAACACACTGTATGAACCAGCAAAGCAATGTACAGCTAATATCCTTTTATTGTTAACTGTACCTATTGCTCCTGATTCTGCTACTTTCTTTACAATCAAAGACACACACTGCCCCCATACCAAAATCCTGACCACTGATAAGAGCAAACAACAGTAATGAACTCTGCAACAGAACTTGCCAGGAGCTCTCACAGAATGGCATCCTTCTCATGACTATGTGGCTAGAGTTTGAATAGGCCCTACTGTTCCTCCTTCCTAGCTCATTAAGCCATCCTTAACACAGATGCCAAGAGGCATGCTGATTAAAGAGTTCTGTAACAATCAAACTATGCTCTAGCACAATGGTTCAATACAAACAAATACAGTAACCATTCCCAAGATTTACATGTTCCAAAGGACAGATCATCCTTTCTCTAGCAGTTCATTGTGTACTCATGGTTTGCTGGAACAGTTTGGCATTCAACTTGTGCTGGATCAGAGAATGGTGCACAATGTGACTCACCACTCATGTGAAACACAGACACATCTTGTGGAAATCTTGTGATTTCTATGAAGGTCATGTGCAACTTATGTTCCAAGACCACACATACATGTCACATCATGGAACCCTAGTTGTTGACTCAATGACCTCCACCTCCTAATTGGTACAAACTCTTGGTCTCAATAAAAGAGATTCCTGAGCCATATACCCCAAAATGCTTTCCACAACCCAAACAACGCTCAAGCACACAGCATGCACACAACCATTCCTTCAAGCCAGGAAGAATGACCAAAACCCTAACTCGATTCAAACCCCGGCTGACCGACTGTCCAAACCAGAACGAGAAAATAACCCAGCCACAAACCCTAGTATTTCATCCAAAACAACAATCTCTCTCCCCGGCCCCCCGACCATCCCCGCCACGCAAGCACTTACAATTCGACACTGCAAAGGAAAAACAAAACAAAAACAGCAGTTGAAGCTTAAGAGAGAAACGCACCGTTTTGCAGTGCGATGTTGGAATTATCAGTGTCGACGGTGTACAGAATGCCCTCATAACGAATCTCGCTCTTGGAAGTGAGACTAATGAGGCTACCGATATAGGAATCCGCCGTGTTAGGCCCTTGCCCTCGCCCCATGTTGTTCGAATTAGTCGCCACTCTGCCTTTACTCCCCTCCTGTCTCACCCACAACTTCCGGCCCCCCGCCCTCTCTCTCTCTCTCTCTCCTCCTCACAAACAAACTAGCGCACAGAATGCACGCTGTGCCTTTCAAACCCTAGACCACATGGCAGTGCACGCAAACACACATCTTGCACCATCTCTGTGTTTGGAACGATGCGTTGTGTGAATGAGGCGCATGCGTGGGCACACACATAGCGAGCGAGACGGAAGAGAGAGTGTGTGTGTTTTGCAGGGCGGGCGCTGCTTCTGGCGCTGACTCCCTTTCCTCCTTCGCGCTCTCATGAAGAGATTACACCCGCTGCTATGTTGCCTGGAAATAGCACACTGGGCCTTTTTGGGAACAACTAAGGGAACAACCATGCAGCTACCTACGTACCTACCTTGCCTCTGTTGTATAGGTATCAAGATCTTATCAAGTTACTTAATTTTAGGTCCTTTGATTTATGTATGGTTTTTTCAGTTTGGAATTGTGAAATGCATTTTTTATATACTAGTTGGGATAAGAGTTTTTCTTTTCCAAATTTTAAATTGCAAAATTTGGTGGAATTTTCCTAAATTTTAGTCAAAATTAGTGGGCATCTACACTCGGAAGAACCCAAAAAACCTCTGGAAAATTCCCTTTTTCTGGGTTGGAAAATGACAAAATTTCTCGAAAATAAATCACTGGTTGGGATGTCTATGAATTCAAAGGGGGTAGCATAATGAAGAGACACCTTAACAAATGACATGAAAATCAAAAGAGATCAGGTTTAAGTATGTATGCAATTTAACATGTTTTATTTCACTTTTCATTAAAAAAGATTGTTAGATTGAGGATGCCCACTCATTCTAAGAGAGGCGGGTTAAAGGTGCAAAATTAATTCTCTATTAATTCCAAAAGAGAGGGTGATTGGAAATGAAAAGAAACGTCTACCCATCCTAAAATTGCACTAGTTAGGAGGAATAAATAAATATGCTACCATTCTTGACACTCATTTAGGACAAGTGCTCGATCGGAAAACATTTCTTCAAACGTTTTCATTGTATTTAAGTTATGGTGTATGTTTTAAATATCAATCATATCCCATGTTTTTAAAATAACAAAGCATCATTAGTGGTTAAGAATCAATTTTTTGAGCCCAATATTTTGGGTTCAAATATTTTCCTCAACAACCATCTCCTTCTCAAATGATTTTGTCAAACATTTTTCATCCAGGGAAGAAAAAGAAGTTAGAGCAAGTTTTAAGTTCATTCCAACTTTCCATTCATAATACAACTTCAAAATTTCAACTTTTCAACAATTGTGTTAATTTTCAATCATTATCCAACAGTTTCCCCCAATTTTTCATTAATTTCGTATTTTTTATTTTTAAAATTTTCATCCATTAAAGTTATATGTAAAGTATGAAAAAGAAAGGTGAGAACCTCATGTTTGTTGAAAACAGGGGGTGTAGTCAAAAACATAGGGCAAAGAGGTGACAAAGGAAAACAAATGAGGCAAAACTTGGAAATGCATCAATTTTAGTGCATTTTTGAATTTCGTCCCATTTTTTTTGTTTTTTTTTCTTGTGTGCACCATTTGACACTAGGGAGGACTATAAGATAGAATAGGCTTTGATGTTTGAATTTTTTGTGAAAGGAGGAAGCAAGTTTGAAAAGGAGAGGTTGAAGTTGTTGCGAAAGGAAATTAATATTCTTTTTAACACTAAGAAAGTAATGTTTCTCACCACCAAAATGCCAAAATTTTCTAAGGTTTGTATGAATGTCAATAAAGCTCAAATAATAGGATTTTTTAAATGCCACAAAAGAACACTTATTTTTAAGTTTGTATGAATGCCCACATAGTTTAAGTACATAGGTTTTCTAAAAATCACAAGGAAACAACTATTTTAAATATGAATACAAATAGAGCTCATTTGAAAGAAGAGGTCATGCACTTTAAGGAAGACATCGTGTGCTTGAAGCAAAAGGTTCTATGGTTGAAAAAACAAGTCACACATTTGAAGGAAAAGGTCATGTGCTTAAAGGAAGAGGTCACACATTTGAAAGAAAAGGTTGTCCTTAAGAAAGGTCGACCACTAAGCACATCGAGAAAAATGGAGGAGGTTGAACATTTTAAGAAGGTCAACAAGTAATCATTGTTTACAAAGTCGTCTTTTTTGAATAGTGTGTCAAGCTATAGGTGAAGCACAACCCTTTTAAAATCATGGTCCTAGTAGTAGCACATTTTTCTCAAAATGATGAAGTCTTCTACAACTATTTGGATATATATATATATATATATATATATTGTTATGTGTGGTCTTTTTTTACCCTTGTGTGCCTCTTTCTTTTATTTGTTACAAGGTTTATGAATTTACAGAAACCTTACTTTTTAAAAAAAATTGAATCATGTAAAGAACCTCCTTTGTATTTTCATGTACAAACAAATCTTCCACCCAACTCCTATAAATTTGCATATATTCAAAACCCTAAATTAAAATTGTGCTTGAAAAAGGAAATATAACTCATTGTTTTCTTTCTTTGATTATATTGTTATGCAACAAATTTTCACCGATTTGTTTTTGACACTTTCAATGTTTTATCATCTTTGTCAAATGAATAAAACATGGTTTATGGTTGTAAGCAAGAGTTTTCTTTAAAATGCATTGAAGGTGTTGAAAGTTGATCATAAGTCCCACCTTCAACATCTTTCCACTAATGGTACCCCAAGGTAGTCACTCCAAATGTGCTTTGAGTTTGAGCTTCAAACTTTGAAAATGTGTTTCTTACCCATTGATCTAGTTTATCCCACTTTTTATGATTCAGAAAGTGTTTCTTTTGATGTCATTCTATGTAGTGTGGAATAACTCCCTTGGTAGATTCATGTTATGTTTTTCCATTATTGTCAAGTTTTGAACAAACACAATTTTGGTACAAAATTTCAATTGAAATTATTTCATTTACTTGCAATTTAGTTATTTTCCGAATATTGTTTCATTTTGCTTTGATATGCTTTAAATTTGGGTCCCATTTTGTTGAATCTAAAATTTATAACTGCTTGTCATTATCATTTTTTTTAACCTACAAATTTATAAAACTTCATTGTGTTTCATTTTTTTCCTCCCTCATTTTATCTTTCTAGTTTTTTAACATTATTTTTCTACTTGCAAGTAATTACAAACCCTCAGTTTATTTCTCTCCCTCAATTGATTTCTCTTTGTTTCTATCAAACCTTTAAAAAAATTATCATTTTCTTTTTGTATAGTTCCCATTTTATTTCTCTAATTTTATAACACACATCATTTTTACCTATATGCAATTAAAAATCCTCACTCTATTTCTCTCTTTCATTCAATTTTTTTTTGTTTTTATCAAACCCTAAAAGAATTTCATTTTTTTGTGAATAATTCTCATTTTATCTCTTTAATTTTGTAACACAAATTCTCAAAATACATGTAGGCAATTACAAGTCTTCACTTTATGTCCCTCCCTCATTTTTATTTTCTTAGACCCTAAATCTTTTTCCCTCATTTTCTTTTTGTGTATAATTTTCACTTTGTTTCTTTATTTTTGCCTCTTTAATTCTATAACGCACACACTATCTACTTGCATGCAATTATGAAACTTCATTTATTTTATTTCTTTCACATTTTTGTTATATTTTTAACTTTTTTTTTTGTATTTCTAAATTTGTAACATGTTCTCTTTCTAGCTAAAAGTAGTTACAATTCTATCATTCTTTGGATTAGTTGGATTATAATTCTATTGTTTTTTAGATTGGTTATACTATAGTTATATTTCAATTTTGTTGTTTGTTTCAATTGATTCAAATGCATTTGTTCTTCAACTAGATATGGAGGGATTTTACATTGACCCCTTCATGACCCAAGAGAGTGATTGTGTGAGATGTTGGCTAGTAAAAGGCCACAAAGGCACCTCAAAAAGAAAAAGGCCTAAGGTGCATTGTGAATTTTGACACCTAAGTTATTTGATGAACTCTTACAACCATCACCTCATATTTTATAGCCAAGATAGGAAAAAAATGACACAACTTGCCCTCAACCAAGTTTTTAAAGTTGTATACCAAGATTACAAGTTGTAATCCCTTGATTTATTTTCCAAAAAATCCACCTAAAGGACAGATTATGAAACACATTGAAGGAATTGAAGATAATCACAACTAATGAAGAGGGTGCATAAGAGGCCATGTTGCAAAATGACCATGTTTTGGCACAATTCAAATCAACTGATGGACATGCAACATAAAATGTATTGAAGATGCAATAAGGCTTGGTGGAAAGTACAACAAGTTCATCTTATGATTCCTCTTTTAACCTACTTTTAACCATATTTTCTTATTGATGCATATGTAAAATGTTTGTCAATAATGTAGTTGCATTGAACAAATGGTTATATTTTTCCTTTGTTGAATCAAAACATTTCGTTACTTTTCTTCAATTGGATTTTAGTCCCCTAATGCCCCATTCCACCCCAACTCAAAAACTTGCATGATTTTTTTGTAAGTTAATCAAACTTGGCTTTTAAAAACTAGAATATTAAAACCTTAAACATAACCCCAAAACTTGAAACCTTCAAAACTAAAATTTGAACCTAAACCTTAAATTTAAAAACTTATATTTAACCTTAAAATTAACAATTTAAAACTTAAACTTAATTTTTAAAACCTAAACTTATACCTAAACCTAATCCTTAAAACCTATACCTAAAACCCTAAATATAAACATAAAACCTTAAACCTAAATTAAAAACCTTAATGTAAACCTAAACCCTACACCTAAAACCTTAAACCTGAAATTCAAATGGAATGATATGTCAAACTTGCATGCATATTGTTGTATGCCCTAATTACATCCATATGATTTTTAAATGCCAACTAATGCCTCCTAATGTGACACATCATAAACATTTCCTCCCCCATGTAACTATCATGGACAACAAACCATAAAAGAATTATTTAGAAAGATTTCAAGAAATATGTTTAAAAGTTTTTGGAAGTTACCAAAAAGATTTATGAATAATGTGTTTAAAGTGTTTTAGAAAGTTTCAAAAATATCCTTAAAAGAATAGTTGCAAGGTAGTGTGGTTTTGATGGAAACAATTTATAATAATCAAAAGTTTCCAAAGTTTCCAAAAAGATCCATGAAAAATAGGCTTAAATTTTTTAAAAGATACATAATTAATATAAGCTTATATAAGAAACTTTTAAAATTTGACAGAAACTTTTAGAAGTCATAGTTAGCAAAAGTTTTTAAATGACACACAATAGGCGCAAGTTTTTTGAATGTTTAATTGATATAACTTTTAAAAAGGTTGTTGATCTTTAGAAAGGTTCCATTGGATATTATATTGCATTAATATAATATAATGCAAGTTATAGCCTTTGTATTTCTTGTTTATTTCATGCCTTATTTGCATCATGTTGTGTCTAAGCAATAAAACTATTTAATTCTTGTTCATTATTGAATTTCTTGTTTGTCAAGTTTTTTAGTGTTTTTTCCAAGATTATGATATTGTTTTGTCCTTGATAGTAACTAAGGTCACCCAATGAATATTCAAAGTACTCCTCTATGTGGACAAAATATTAATGCCATGACTTGTGGATGTTTGATTGGTGAAGGATATTAATATCATGGTGTGACTTTGGGTACCCAAGGTCCAAATATATGAACAACCCATTGTGGTTCTCCATGATCTGTTAGTTTAATACTATGATGTGTAGTATAAACCCTTTCAATACATAACAACATGAACAAACAAACCAATATAGGAAGCCGTCGTCTATACTTTTTTAATTGAAATGCATCTATAATCAACATTTTATGTTGAATAAACTAGGTTTTTGTATTCCCATCTAACTTATCTAAAATTAATTCTGGAACATTTTGTGATAATTCTGAATAATTGTTTCATAAAACTTTCCCATTTTCCTTTCCTTGGTAATCTATGAGGAATGCATAGATATTCTACTATAGACCATCCAAACTTACTAAATTGACATAAATTTTCTTGAACCATTTCAAAGATAATCACTTCTTTCAATTTTTCTTCTCCCTAATTGAGTATAGACATTGCTCACCATCACTCATGCCATCCTTGATAAACATTATTGTAATAATTCACTACTAACTTTGAGTTTGCCATATATTGTTCATAATAAGTGAAAAAATTAGAGTACATGTTACATATTCTACCTATCTATGATCACTTTTAAATGACTTACACCTTATTTTTTAAGTTGATATATCCCATAAAAATCTTTAAATCCACAAGGGAAAACAATTATTAAAATGTTTAATAAACAAAATTCCAAATCAACTTGTACACTTCTACAACTATTTCTTTAGTCATTTATTGTAATGGTGGTGTGATTATTTTTCATTAGTTAACAATTTTTAACAACAATACACTTCATTTTTGCAACTATATGTTACAAATTTCTCTATCCATCTGCACTAAATTTGTAATAGATCGAAAGGTATCCACCACTTGATTATTACATTAATATTCAACTTATTCCTTTTCATCTTTCATGTTTACAATATGATTAGTCATTATTATTTTGTCCATTTTTATTAGGATAAATACACAAATTATTACTAGAAGCCATTTTTTGTATTGAGATAATTGTGTGGTACCAATGTATAAAATATAGTTTTGTAATGACTACACAATTGTTTTCCCATGTAATTTTTATAAAATCATTTTTTGAACACCTATAAGTAATAAATTAAACCTATCAATGAATTCATTCCAGTTTCATTTTGTGGACAAGCTCTTGGTGTAAACAAATATGCCTGAAATGTCCATCCATAAGTATAGTGACCCATGAACAATTGATTTACATCCTCTATAGGCAATGTAATATTTTCCCAAGGAACAAGATTATATCCCCTTAACATATTTCCATTCCATTATATTGTCTATGAACATAATTTTTTTAGACAAATATCTTTTACATGGTGTTGCTTGATCTCAAAAAATAATTCAAGAAAATCTTGAACATAATTAGCACCCTCCAATGACATGTCCCTCATTGTTCTACTAGGTTGATTAACATGAAAACCCCCCAAATTAGAATATTATTTACCCCCATATTGTAATTATATCCATTTGTTTGAATTATGCATAATATAAAACCCCACTTTTACTATTTATAATTCAACATGTTCCATGTTTTGAATTGTGTTATACATAGATATATCCCCATCATTGTCATTAAATGTTAGTGATGCATTTTTAGCAATCAAGTTCTACATTGCTATTGGGTTTTTATTTACCATGTTACATAGTACTACATACCTGAGTAACTATTCAAATCACATGGGGCCACATATGTGGGTTAACTTACAAGATAAAATATTAAAAATGAATATCCAATAAAAAACAATAAGGGTAACACTTGTAACATTCTTTATAAATGTAGTTGAGTATAAGATTGTGTGTGCCAAAGAGAGATATATATTGTTTTTTGCCCTTTATGTATCATCTTTTCTTCTTATATTTTTAATCTTTTAGACATTTAGAGCCTTACAACATATTGGTAATACCAACCATTTTGGTAGGCCTTAAATAATCACGCCAAGTTGGTAAAATCCTATGAAAACCCCATATTGAGATTTGATAACGTGATTCCCCATATTTGAGGAAAATGTTAACATAATTTGGTAGGTCACATCCATAGTATTTTGGTAGGATACTTCCTAAAGATTCTTATAGTCTTTATTAGTAAGTTGCAAGCACTTGTACATTTCTTTCACATTCCTTATACTAGCTTTGATGCAATGGTTTTGACAATATTACTTTTTTGGACATATTTATGTGCATTTGCCCAAATTATTTTTCCAAATTTTGACTTTTGATTACATTTTCCCTTATTACATTTTTATCTCAATACCCATCATGTAACACATGATATACCTATTCATGCACATAATTACATCAACTATGTATGCAATAACAAAATTTGTCTTATATTTACTTGATGTTGGTGTTCATTTATATTTTGGTAGTGTGGCATAAAATAGGGTTGAAAGGGCTTCTATTTTTCTTTGTTGCAAATAGTCACAAGCACTGGAGAAGTCTATCACGTTTGGTTCTTCATCATTCAAGACTATGGTTGGGCAACTATGTGTGCCAATTTGTAGTTATGATTACAAAAATTATGGGTTAAGGTTCATGGTTTTCTTTGTTTTGTTGTTGAAATTGTTAAGTTCCATGATCCTGGCAATGGAGATTGTGTGGTTCATTGGCTTTTGGTGCTATGGTGTGTCTTTTGCTATTTATTTATCATCATTTATGAAGGAGGATTCACTAGAGGATGACATGAAAAACTTACTATTGGTTTTCAATTTGAAAAAGGCATGTTGGTATTTGGTTTGATTTTTTTTTTTTGGCTTGGGAATGCTTGTTCTAAAGATGAATGCTCTTGACAAGAAGTTTTGGTTCATCATTCTCTTTCATTGTGTGTGTAATTTAGAACAGTTGTCAAGGTAAAATAAATGATACTAGGTTAGAGGCATAAGAGAAATGATTAAGATCACAAGGGAGTTTGACTGCTTGCTTGTAGATTTCATAGACTTGGGTTCGATATATCCAAGTGTTGATGTTTATGTTTGTTCATAGTGAGGAAGTGAGACCCGTCCTAATGAGAATTCTGAAAGAAACTTGATCATGTGACTGCCAGGATTCAATATGTCAAATGTTGTTGTTGCAAGTTAGGTGGGTTTATTTTTTATTTAAGCTTCCTAATTTTTGTGAAAATTGAGAGAGGAGAGTTCTTTGAAATGTGTGCCAAGTATTCTTTCTTCAATATTCCATAGAATCAAAATACACTCAAACAACCCAACACCACTCTCATCCAGTCCCAAAGGCAATGGTACTGTTCAGGAAAGTAAACTCAGAGAGATTTGATCTCTCAAATGTGCCTTCAAAATAAAAGTCATAGCAGACAACAATAGCAGTTCATATGTACTCAAATTGAGTGAATGATTAATATAAGTTACGTTGATTTGTGTACTAACTGCAATTGGCTGTTGTGTAATTTCTGTCAGCCATTCTTTTTCGTTGCAGTTACAGTAGGTTCTCACTTTTTCAATTTGCACTTTACTAGTTGAATTCAAATATTGTCAAGATCAATCCCTTGAAGTTGTTATCACTCGAAAACTCAGCAAATATCAACAAGGGTCAAAAGGGAAAGTTATCTATAACCGATCTGTCATTCATTCCAAATTGCAATAATACAGTTCTGATATTCGGGTGTGAACGGATCCCTTATTGCACCCACCCATTGAAACCCTTTTCCACACTGGCACACATCCAGGCCCAGCCCAGCACCGGTCCAGCCGGTCGGTCGGTCGGTCGGTCGCGTACTGAGCCAACACAGGCAGCGGCCGTGATCGGGTGACCGGGAGGAAGCCCCTCGGGCCGCGTCGCAGAACCCTCGGCTCGTCGTCCTCTTGACGCCCGAGCACAAACCCCTCCTTCGTTTAGGCAACCACGTTTTCGCGACGGCAGATCGTGAAATTTCAGTAGAAGGAAGTCTTGGCGACGGCAGTGGTCGGCTTGGTAGTCGATTCCTGATAGGAGAGATTGTTACGGTTTCATTGCTTCTGGGGAGTTGTTGCGGGTCTAAATTGGTGGTGCTGTGAGCCGAATAGCAACGACGATCGGCCTGCATTCGGAGGTATAATCTCAGATCTTGGCTTCCGGAACTCGAGTTTTCCTTGTCTACTCGTGTTTGAAAAGGCGGGAGCGGCAGCGGGAATAAGGGGGAGGGAGGCTTCAGGTGATGCGTTGAGTGATCCATACATATCGGAGAGAATATAGTGAAAATCGACTCGCGATGGGAACACCAGCGGCAACTGTATCACCGCTTGCCAAATACAAGCTAGTTTTCTTAGGCGATCAATCGGTCGGGAAGACAAGCATCATCACGCGATTTATGTATGACAAGTTTGACAACACGTATCAGGTGCGGTTCCTGATGGACCTTTGGACCCCTGTATCGCTCTACTAGTTTAAACTTGTCAGATCTGCTGTTTTCTGAACAGGAAATATGCAACTAGGTAAGGCGGTTTCTGTTTTCAAATATCTTCTTGATTTGATCGAGGTCTAGCAGGATCTATTTCATGTGCTTATTCATGTCCTTCGACACTGTCATTTGTTTGGAAACCGAGTCCTCTGCACTTTTTTCTTCATTGACTTCTTTGGAATTCCTTGCATTGGGGTACTATCCATCCATACGTGTTCTTCCACTTCTCCTGTGCAACTTGCAAATCCACACCTGGCTTTGTTTTTGTGGATTCCTTCTGAAACTGGCTATGTGGCCTCTTTCCTGCTCATCACTCGTTGCATCTGGTGTTCTCTGTCCGTCATCTAAGTTCGGTATTCAGATCTCTCTGTTTAGGTTATCAGAGTCTCTTATCAGTCTCTGCAATTTTCCTTGCAGTGTTCTTTGCAATGTTTGTTTTGCAATTTGATGTCTATTGGAATAATTGATAAGGTTCACCCTTTTCTTGTTGCTTCTCTTCATCTATAGATCATCATATGTTAAGTACCCCAACCTTTATTTGTAAATTTTATCAATGTGTTTCACCCTAAATACGTTGTCCGTGAAAGTCCTTCCTGCAATTGAGAGAGCATATTTTGTGCGACATCTATTCAGGGCTTCTCTACACTCTTTGCTTTGTATATGTACATGTCTTTTCTGGAGTGAATAGTGACCATTGTCAGTGTAGTAGGCATGTCCTGAAATGTTGGAGGTGATCTTTTGTGTCTGGAATTCCCTGATTAAGTTAGGACTGGATGAGATCAGGGTTAAGAACACCACAATATATTCAGAAGATGTTGTGAAATCCTTTGTGGCCACTTATGTTGGCATTTTTTGGTTGTTAATCATCTCTGCAATTTTACAACATGCCCCTGAATTTTATATTGTAGGATGAGTCCTGAAATGTAGGAATTTGTTGGAGATGATCAGCAAAGTCAGGAGGCCTGAGATGTAGGAAATAGAGGCCATTGTCATGTGTAGATGAGGATGTATTTTGAACATAAGCTGACTACTTACTTTGTCAGTAATTGGGAGTTCTGATTAAGAGGACTGTAGGACAATGTTGCTATGGTGTGACGTACAGTCATGTGGAAGAGAAGAGAAAAGCTAAGGAGGGGAATATTATTTTCTTTTTATTCCTTCAGGCAACCATTGGCATTGACTTTCTTTCCAAGACTATGTACCTTGAGGACCGTACGGTGCGTCTGCAGCTCTGGTGAGTGCTGCCCCCATCATTATGTATGCGAAATAGATACAGCTGAGCCATCTGGTTTGAGTGGATTGCACATAGCTTTTACTCCTGCTCTAACATGATCATTCTCTCTTGAGTGAAAGCCAACATCATGACCTAGTCTTCACATTTCTTCCAGAATGTGAGAGAAACTCAAGGATGTAGAGTTTTGTATAATTGTTGACTGAATCCCTAAGCAGATGATTATGTACTTATCTACACTCACCATCAGGAGCTGATAAAGTTAGGGGGAAGCAATGGCAGCTAGTCCCTGCCATTCATGATGCAGGTGACAGTCTGATACTTTGTGAGTGACACTCACAAAGTTATAATTGCATCATGCCTCTTGTGTTTATTTTGGTTTGGCCAGAACTGACATAATCTTGAAATTGTAAGTTTGGATTTTTCTCTGCAATCTCATAGATGTGTTGCCCAGCTTCTCTTTTCTTCTTATGATGTGTTACTCCTTGACTTGTGACCTATTGGGTGTGGGACTGTGGAGTTTTAAGTTTTGTAATACAAGCAGTGGTGGCTGTCAAAGTCTGCTTGTTATCATCCCAGATTGTGGGTAAAACTTTCTTACCATATGCAATGGTGCTAAACTGACTGCAGGGACACAGCAGGCCAGGAGCGATTCAGAAGTCTTATTCCAAGCTACATCCGAGATTCATCAGTGGCTGTTGTGGTGTTTGATGTGGCCAGTAAGCCTTCTCAGTGTCTTTGTCCTTTTGTTATGTAGCTTGAATAGACAGGACTTTCTGTCAGGGTTTTAATTAGTTTTGGGATGGCATGCAGCTGATTTGTGGATTGTCCTTTAGGGGTTGCATAGGAGAAATATGCTTTTGGAAAGAATCTGAGAGTTTGGGCTCCAAATGTGTTTGTACTCTAGGTACTATGTTTTTTCTTAAGATCTCCATCGAGCTGAAACCAATATCATGCTCCTGATATATGCTAAAGATGTGCAATACCTGGTTTTCTTTGATTGTCGAACTGAGGGACAGGAAAAGAGGGTACTTTTCTTTATTTGTTATTTTTCTAACATGACACAATTATTCTGCTTAGGAATGTCATTAACATTAGTATTGGGTTATCTTGCAGTTTCTCTTCAGGTTCACTCAAACCTTTATTGTGAGAGAGTTCCTCTGACTTGCAATATTATATGTAAGAACTGCCATGCAATGAGGGTTGCAGGGAAGGTGAAAGTCAAGAAGAGGGATGCATAGAGTATAATTAGTCTATGGAACTGGGTTTTACAGACCGGCAGTCATTTCTCAATACAGCACGCTGGGTAGAGGAGGTGCGCTCAGAGCGGGGTAGTGATGTCATCATCATGCTTGTTGGCAACAAGACTGATCTTGTTGATAAAAGGTGTGTGTTGTAATTTTCCATGTGTCTCTGTTTTGTCTAGGCATGTGGTACTGACCTGGCCTAGTACCTATTCTTTTCCTGCAGGCCTTGTCATGCTTCCTCCCATTGTTATGTTACTTTTCTGTTAATGCTACCTCAACCAAGGAAAGGTCTTCTTGGTGATCACATGGTTTCCACCACATATCTACATGCTTACATGCATTCAACAAGGATCCCCTTGTCTATGTTGGAATACTTGTGGTATTTCTTATGTACAGAGGGTGTAGTGATGTTGAATTATTCTGTTTATTCCAAGATTAGTATAGTCTCACGTTTGTGTGCACCCAAGCATGTCTTGCAAAGTAGGCAAATGAGCATTGTGGTATTCCATCATGAATTATAAGATCTTTGCAGTAACCTGCAGATATGTTTTGTGTGAGTTGTTATGAATTCTTGTTTGTTTTGCAAAATCATGCCCTTGAGCCCATCTGGACTGTCCTGGATCAAAGGACTGTGCACAAACTTCTACTGTAGCTTATTTGCCAAGTGTTTCGAATTTTCTTTTGCTAAACCTTTCATTTATTGTCTCAGTTATTGTTTGAAAAGAACAATGACCCTGGAAACTTACAGAATGTCTTTAAGTTCTTCATTCTTAGAACTTAAGAAGGTCGCATCATTCTTCCTGAGTCACTAGTCACTACCCCTATCTCAGATAACTTGAGTTTCTAAGATACAGCTGATCCACTTCCTCTTTAGTGATAGTTTTCAAATGATAGAAGCTTTGATGTTTTAGATCTTTCATTTTATAAAATTGAGCAAAATTCAGGAGACTTCATTTGTTATGGTTATAAATTGACCTAAACCATGGAGGGGAGGCTCTTGGTTGATGTAGACTGATATGTGAGTTCCACTTACAGGCAAGTCTCAATAGAAGAAGGTGATGCAAAAGCCCGTGAGTTTGGCGTGATGTTCATTGAGACTAGTGCAAAAGCTGGCTTTAACATCAAGGTCAGTTTCTGCTAGTGCAATAACTTTCACATTTTTTGTCCATGCTTCAAGGGAACGTATCCAACATCACTTCTAAGGAAAGTTTGTTAAGAAATGTGGGTCTGTTTTGGTCAGAAATTTATTCATCACTTTGTGGGTAGGTTTATATCAGTGGCACTTCCAAATGGATATCAGTTGTACGAGAGCAAGCTGTGATGATGTGTGCCATCTGAATGGTGTTGGAGATATTTAGGTTATGTGGGAATGCTCTCATATCGATGACATTGATTTGAGGCAGGCATTGTTTAGGAAGATTGCAGCTGCATTGCCTGGAATGGAGGCTTTATCATCAGCAAAGCAGGATGATTTAGTTGATGTGAATCTGAAGACAACATCCAACACTCCACAAACAGACGGTAAAGCTGGTGGTTGTGCCTGCTGATGTGCTTCAGACACTACAGCTCTACTGACCCATGAGGTGTTGTTTCACCCTCTTCTATCAGGAGCATTAAGGTCTTACATGAGCAGTTTTGTCAGAAATATGTTTGCAGCAGTTTTGTCATTATCTTACATAACTGAAGTTGTCTTGCATTCTTGGTGTGTGTATTGGCACCTTAATTTGACACAGCAAGCATCTTGGCTCTCTAGGAAAAGCACAGTTCTCAGCATGCAACCTGGATATACTTTAGTATGATAATGTCTTCTGTGAGAATCCAAACTGGATGCTGGGTTGGAATATAGTTTTGGTTGATATTTTACAGGACAGTTCAGATTTACAAGTAGTTGATTATTCAAGTGTGTGGCAGTCATGTCACATAGTGTGAGCAAGGAATGGCAGTAAGAGAGCGCACAACTGCAGAGTTCATTTTATAGTCTGACCACAAGTTATCCTAGTGCTATGGATTATTTACAATTCCCCTATTTATGCTTTATAAGCTTGATGGAGATCAAGAACAAACATTCTCAATTCTTCTATGCCAATGATTCTTTCTTATTCTTTTCAACTCTAATTGGTTTGGTGTGGTGTCATGTGTAATGGAAGACACCCAGTGAACAAAAGTTCCTTAACTACATGGCTAGAGTTGTCTACCTGGGTTGTTGAAACTACATGTCACAGAATAACAACCTACTTGACAAATTATTATCTGTAAGTAATTGCTAGGATTACCTAACATGCATTAGTAAAGTAGTCTAAGCACAAACAAACAACCCCATGCAACAAAGTTCTCTTGCATATTATTCCCAGAAATCTCTACTTGTGTCATCAGAACTATCTAGTGTAGTGATGACTCACTTCACAGAGTTCTACACCTAGTTAGTTATAATTGTTTACCTGGGTTGTTGAAACTGTCAATTGTAACATGTGTGTGTGTTTTGTAGAGGATGAGTCTTCTTCATGAGGAGGTACTGTGATATGAGGATCAGTAGCCCCAGGGTATGATCTGAATACATGAGTAACTTCAACATATTTCTGTAGCTGTAACCAAGAAGCGTGACATAACAAACCACGGCCACAGTGAACCTGCACCCACCGGTGCACCATCAAGGATGGATGATATGTGATCAGGAAACAGTTTTCTGTTGGGTTCCAGTTCCCTAGCTAACCATCATGGTTAGCTCAGTTGCTGTATTTACTATCTAGCAACTAGGTAGGTAGTAAAAACAGCCCCTACCTACTATGTAAATAAACTATCTACTTACCTAGTAGTCCCCTATTTTTTTACTTACCCATCTATATGTTAGACCTACTTCTTATTGAATGGGTTACCAAGATGAAACCAGGTAGTAACTCAGTTGAGGATCATCCATAACTGAGTCATAACTGGCATCTGGTGGATGGTGCACTGGGGGGTGCTGGTTCACTGTGGCCAACAAACCACTCTCCAACAATGTTATACAACACATACACCTGCTCTGGCAAGACATATCCTTTTAATAAATACTCAGACGAACAAATATAGGATTTACAAACTAAACCTACAATGATTGTTGCTTAATTATTGCTATTGAAATTCTTCAGAGGAATGTTGAAAGTAAACAACTTTGATAATATGACAAAACATTGCATCACATAAACTCTTTTTGTTCATACAAACTTCTTGCTACACAACCTAAAACATATTGCATTTTCCCTAACTTTGTCTAAAGTTTATAGAGTTTGAGCCTCCTAGATGCCATTCCTCCTTCACATAATCTAAACCCTATAAATGTTTTTGTGTCATAAGAGCACCTAACTCTAAAGCTAGCACCTAGAGCTTGGTCAGACACGATAGGTCAGTATCTTGTCACAAGTGGATTTCAAACATCCAATGCAGATTTTTCACTATATGTGAAAAAGACAGATCATGAGATCGTTGTCATAGTCATCTATGTTGATGACTTGATTATCATAGGAGATAGCGATGCAGACATACATCTTTGATTTGAAGAAGCTTTTGAAGCAAAAGTTTGAGATGAAAGATTTGAAAGAATTGCATTACTTCCTTAGCATTGAGGTAATCCAATCCCCCAAAGGGATATGTTTACTACAAAGGCAATATGCCTTGAACAAATTATCCGAATATGGGATGATGGGTTGCAAACCCATTTCAATTCCATTGGAGCAAAATGTAAAGCTAAGTGCAGATGAAGGAGACCTTGTGGAGGATACCATTATGTACAGACGCATAGTGGGGAGTTTGATTTACATGACCATCACAAGGCCAGATTTGAGTTATGTAGTTGGAGTGGTGAGTCAATTCATGCAAACACCACGAAAGCCACATTTGGATGTAGTGAGACGCATACTAAGGTACATAAAACATACTTTGCAATGTGGAATTTTTTATGAAGCCAAAAGCTAGTTACAAGTACATGGATACACAGATGCTAATTGGGCTGGCAATGTTTCAGATAGAAGATCAACTAGTGGTTTCATGTTTTTTTTTGGAAATGGTGCTATTAGTTGGAATAGTAAGAAACAACCAACAGTTGCATTATCAAGCACGAAGGTAGAATAAAGAGGTGCAACAATTGCTGCATGTGAAGTAGTTTGGTTATAGAAACTACTCTCAGATTTGGGATAGTTAGTGGATGCTCCTGTTGTCATTTATTGTGATAACATCAGTAGCATACTACCTGCTAACAACCCGGTCTATCATGCTAGGACAAAGCACATTGAGGTGCACTACCACTTTATTAAAGAAAAAGTTTTAGCAAAAGAAATTAACCTTATTCATGTCAGTACTGAAAATCAAGTTGCTGACATTTTCACAAAGGCTTTAGGTACAGACAAGCTAAAGAAGTTTCGACAAATGCTTGGTGTACTAGAAGTGAATTTGAGCTTGAGGGGGAGTGTTGAGAATTCAAGCTCAACTAGTTAGGTTTCATTAGTTACTGGAGTAGGAAAGTAACTAGGTTACTTTCACAAGGTTGGGTTACTTTCTTTACTTATTTTAGTTTGGTTGTTTATGGTTTGGTCTTGTAGTTAAATACCTTGGTGTTGATGTTTTGTTTCTGTTTTCTTCATTACACAAGTTTGTGTATTTCATGTGACAAGAACCTTGAGGAGTTCTTGATGTTATGTTTTGTGCTGTGAGCATCGTGTTATAGTTTCCTTTCAATAAAGTTCTATGTTTGCACTTGAATGATCCAAAGTTCTAACCTTTCAAGCAAATGGGAACACACCAACCTCTAACATCCAAAGCAAAATTTATATCTACAAGTGAGAGAAACAAACATAAGAAGTGAGGAAGTGAAATAATGAAAAATGAGTTTAACAAAAGGTGGGAAACACAAGTTAGAATGTGAGAAACACAAGTTTTAACCTTCAAGGTGCAACTTCTAATCTCTAACTTCCAACTTTCAAATTCCCAAAACAAATGGGAGCACAATAACCTTCACAACCAATCTTATCACTCGTAAGTGAGAGATGCATGTAAAAAATGAGAAAATGAAAACTAGGTTTAATGAAAGGTGAGAAACACAAGTCAAAAGGCACAAAACACAAGTTTTGTCTTTTTCTTGAAAATAACATATGTTGGTAGGGTGATTTTTACCCAATATCAACTCAATTCACACTAATGACTAGACCTTTACCGACTAGTTGTCGAACAATGGACACTAATAACTCATTAAAATTTTGTTTTTCTTTAAATTGCCCTACAATTTCACATAGAAAGCTCTAGGTTTTTTGCGAGTTTGGAATCAAGTTTTTCTTGCTTGCTTTAAGCTTGAAGCAACTTTAGATGTGAAGTTTGAACTAGTTGAATTAGGCTAGAAATAAATTATGAGCTTGAAAACATAAAACTAGTGTGAGCTCTAGGTTGGGAATTTGAAATAAATCTTGGAGATTAGTCGAACTTGCAAAGTGACAATATTGGAAATGAGGTTTGAGCTAAATGAGCTAGGCTAGAAGTGTAAAGCATGAGCTTGGAGGTTGGTGTGCTCCCATTTGCTTTGGTGATTAAAAGTTGAAAGTTGGAGCTCGTAGGTTTGAGCTTAGAACACTTTTATAAAGCCTATTTTGGGCCTTCATTAGGTGATTTTCATACTTGAAATACTGTTTGGAAACCCATGGACATTAATGTGTATGAATTACTAATAGATGTTTTATTTTAATACCTCTAGTAGGTTTGTTTATGCTTGAGAAGTGACTTTCAAACCTGAAATGTTGTTTGGGAGCTCATAGACATTGATGAATTTGAACTAACATCATTAATGTTTAATTATAACAACTATAATAGGTTTGTTTTGACTTAGGAAATAATTTTCAAACCTGAAATGTTGTTTGGGAGATTGTGGACATTAATGAATATGACATATTATCATGAATGTTTCATTGTGACACCTCCAATAGGTCTATTTTGAATTCAACAAGTAATTTTCAAACCTAAGACATTGTTTTGAACCTCATGGGCATTGATGGATATGAATTAATATTGCTAACATTTCATTTTAACATTTATAATAGGTTTGTTTTGAGTTTGGGAAATGGTTTTCAAACTTGAAATGTTATTTAAAAGAGTTCATGGATGGGTGTAAGCATGCAAAAGTATACCAAAAAAATAATCCTCAAGATTGCAATTTTCTAATTGTGTGGAAAAACAAGCCAATAAGTAGGTTAAACTTTTTTGCATTGATATTTTTAAATACATGGGTGTAAAAAGTGTGATATTTAGATGTTTTTCAAGGCTTCAAAATTTGCATCAACTTGGTATTTAAGTTACTTTTAATCTACTCTCCGAACACTACCTAATGTCCATATTGTGGTAAAGTAGATTGAAAGTAAGTTCATATACTTCAATTTATGAATTTTAATCATATGTTGCATTATAAAAGGGTTTGAAACATAATTTAGCAAGTTGAACACATGAAATGTACTTCATTTTCATATCCAAAAAAATGTTATGGGTGCCAAATTTAAGCACATGGAAAATTTACTTTTGGTGGCCCTAACCATGTCCTAATTTAGAAATTCATATTGCATAAGATGTAGAATGAGGATTTGTAGGGCTTTGCAAAATTGCTGGAAACTTTTAGCACCTTTGGGAACAAAGATCCCTAATTTAGGGTGCAAGTAAAAATAATCGAGTAAGTGAACAAGTAGATTTACTAAGCTACATGGCAACATTTAAGCCGTTCAATGGCATTCCAAAGATTAGGTCGTAGGGTTTCAATGGCAGGAATGGGGTCGAAGGTTGGAATCTTGCTTGAAGCATCCTTCTCTTTCTCTTGCTTGCAAGGTTTTCAACACCAGCTTCTTCTCATCACCATCATTGTTGTTGCGACAATTAGGCACAAAGTGACTAAAACTTAGAGGAATGTGAAGGGAGAAAAGGTAGCCAATGAAATGCATGTTTGATGGAGCATGTTACCAATTTGCACATTGACTCTACCTTTTTTCAAGTTTGAACCCTCCCAGAAACTTATTTTCTTGTTGTAGTTAATATTCATATCTCCATGTAGAGTTTATCACTTTTGTACTTGTCTTATTGAAATTAGTCTTTATTTCCTTGTGTATTCTTGCTACAAGCCTAGAGATTTGTTGATTCATAATAATTGTAACTTGGTCTACAAATTTTCGCTTAAGCATCAAAGGATTAAAGTTTAAGGTAATGGGTTTAGGGTTTATAGTGTACACCCAACATAATGCGCAAGGTCAAGAATGTATGTAATTACTTGGACTAAAATTTGTTTCCCATCATTCTTAGTTTTATATGTTTTGTTTCATTTTCCCTTTTTGCTCAAAAAATATATTTCAGCAACATTTATAAAATCCAAGGTAATAAGGGTTGAACAAACTTGGTTATGTTTTCACAATGAATGCAGTCATCTACACCCTTGTACATCAAAGGAAACTAACGGTAAGCAATTTTATCTCTTTCTTTTTACCCTCAAACCCTAATGTGTCATCTTGGCTTGTCTCCTAGTTTTTTTCAGGTTGAAAACTTCAAGTTCTTTCAACATTTTTTCATTAGCATCTCCTAGCCCCTTTGCAAACCCAAAACATGTCAATGTGACTGAAGGCCTTAGACCTCCAAGAGAGGTTACATGTGCCATTTGTTCATTTGTTTTTAGGTCCATGCTATAGTGTACACGCTTGCATCCTTTTAATTGTCAATATGAAGATGAGTACAGTTTGTATGTGCAAACTGATAGGTCATTGCCTTGTTTTCTTGTTTAACTCAAGCCTGATTTTGTTTTCCCAGACAAGGTGATTATGATGGCATGAATATGAGTTGAAAACAAAAATGTTACAATTAAATATATTGGCATTTATGGTGGCAAGACTTTGTTGGAAATTTGGACTGTTACTTGTCAATAATGGGGTTAATTAAGATGCAATATGAAAGTTGCAAACTTCAACATTAGCCCCAACCAACATTCAACTCCAAATTTCAAATTTTTTGTCATTTTGAAGTTTCTAATGGGAGGCTTGAAGATGAAATCCATATCCTAGCCCCAATACTACTACTAATATTTATTTCAATTCATGAAGTAGTATCAACCATAATTGGTGAAAGTTCAATGGAACTCAGCATTAAGGTGCCAAAACCCAAAAGTCAACCAAAGGTCTATCAAGTGGTTCAAGTTTTTGCCTACAACCACTATGAAAAATCATGTCCACGAAGATTAGACTAGCATGCAACTAGATCATCACATAAACTACTATGCAACTAGGGTACAATTATAATATGGAAATATGATGAATTAATAATTAAAATGCCACATCAAAATATTTCATAGTTGTGATTTAGTTGCACATTAGTTGCAACTTGGACTCTATACGAACATATGTATGCAAAGTATATACGATGATAGTCAACCGTAGTTTGACCATGATCACAAGTTGTAGCAAAGTGATTAATTTCAACTATGTTGCAATTGGTGTAGCTTTAACGTTGAGTGAGCAACTACTTTACAACTGGCATACAACGTTGATGCATATGATCATGTCACATGTACGGTTAGGTAAAGGTTCATAACATTTGGAACTTGCAACTTGTTTACAATTAAGAATCAACTAAATTGATTAATTTTACAACTAAGTTACAACTAAATGTGCCATTATGGTTTCATTACATAACTATTACTTGTCCACTATTTTGGAACTAAAGTGTTCAACTCATTTAGAATTAGTTGTCAACTAGGTGGCAACTCATACTATTAAAAGATTTACAAATTGTGCAATTCATTGAAAGTGTAAATGCAAGCCTTCAATTGGATTGGAATGGTGTTTAGGATTTTTATGAGTATGTACATGTAGATATCATTACTTATACATTTCAAAGTTTTCTAAACTAGATTATTAAATGCTTCATTGATACAAGTCGATTCTTCTATTGAATTAATTAATTAAAATAATTTATTTTCATAATTATTTAAATAAATAAAATTTAAATAATGTAGTAAATATTATAGTTTTATTTTCTGTTATTGATGTTCGATTATTGTGTTAGTATGAATATGTATATATAAACTTCAATGTCTCCTATTCAAATTCATGTTATTATTTAATATTTCAAAATGAATATTTTTTACTAATTTTTTAATTGGTAATTAATATGTAATATACTTAATTACCCTGAACTAATTAAATAAATTAAATCATAAATGATTCATATGAATTCATTAATCAAATTTTATTAATTAGTATTTAATTAATCAATTTTAAAAAAATTAGATAATTGTAGGTGAATAATTATTGTTTTTTATTTGAATTTAGATAATCAATTATAAACATAATTAGTTATCTAATAGTTAATTAAATAATTCATCATCTAATATTTATTATGATAATTCATTATCTGATATTTATTTTGATAATTAATTATTTGAATCAATTGACTAACCAATTATTTATATTATATTAATTAATTCATATAATTAATCTAGATAATTAATTATCATATATTAAATTCTAATAATGAAATTCTAAATAATTGTGTCAGATGATTAATTATAATTTGCAATTTAATTAAAAAATTAAAATCAAACATAAAAGCATGTGAATTTTCTTTTTTGTAGTTACAACTCAATTGTAATTAGGGTACCACTAAAAGATTTAACCCATATGTTTTGTCTTCAATATTTCATTTCACAAACTATATAATGGAGGTGTCTCCTTTTGCATTCTCACATTAAAATACATGTGTCATGTTGGGATGAGCTCATAAAAGCTTAACCTTAAAGGCAAAACATATAACAAATTTAAAAACTTATGTGGTTACTTTTTAATTCACCTACTCTTCTAATATTCTACCTTCTTATCTACCTACTTGCCTACCTAAATAAGTAGGTCTTATTTCTCTACCTACTTAGATAATAAGTAAATAGTTAGGTAAGCAGGTAGGTTGGAGCTATATCAACTTACCTACCTATGGCTATGTACCAACTTACCTAGGTACATATATATTTGTTTCCAAAATTCAATTAATATGCCACATGGCAACTTTTGATTGTGCCACATGTCATAATCCAAAACCATCTACAACAAATAATCATAATGGACAATGGATATCAATATTTCAAAAAAATCACAAAAAATACTCATAGTGCCACGTGTTAAAATTTGATGGATGGATGAAAAATGACATCAACATGACGTTATGATTATAGTCATAGGGGAGTTACATAATAGTTGAAAAAAAATTGTGACAAAATTGTAATTGAGTTGTAATGAGTTGCATCGTATATATGATGAGTTGCAAGTGTCTAATGTAACTCAAAAATTGAGTTGCAAGGCCAATTGCAAAACGCCTTTTTTCTCATAATGAACTCCCCCTATCAATTAAATTGTTTATGTTCTCATGTGTGCCAAATGATACCTGAATTTACATATGTGTTGATGCTGAACATATGCACTCTTCAAATGTGCTAGTGATTTTGTGAAAATGAAGTTAATTATTGTGAAGGTCGTCGTGGATTCAAACCATATGACCTACCTAATTGAACAAAGCAAGGGTATATTAATTTTGATAGCTACAATATACATGTACAAGTTGCATTGTTTAGATTCAAGTAGGCAATGTTTGCCACAATTGGGAGTTATCAAAAGAATTGCACTTTAAACATTGTAAGTTTTATGCATGTGCGTACTTTTTTTGGGTGTAAGACTTGTTCAATGTTTTCTATGGATTAGTTGTTATGTTTTTGAAAGATTGTTTGTGTGCCATTTCCAAAGTTGATATATATAATACCTAATTTCCTAGCAAATATAGTGTGGGTTATGATGTTACCATTTGCACATTCCATCCTACCTACATTTCAAAAGCATTTTCATAGGTCGAAAAATCCTCACAAAATGGCAAACAAGAAGAATAAGAGAGTGTCAAAAACCCAAAGACTCCAAGATGCAAAGATACAACGAGTTGCATGGATTGAATAGGCTGCTACAACAATCCAATGGGCTATTATAGCAGAAGCACGGTACTTTTCAATTTTTTTCATTCTCAGTTAAGATTTGTAAATTTTGCACATCAACCCTTGTTTTGCTAAAGTTCCTTGTTTTGTGCCAATGTGGTCTAAAATATCTATTGTAAATTTCTTATAATATGTTTATAGATATATATATTGAATGTTTCATTGTTTCACATGGTTGCATTTCTTATGTAAATGTTATTTGGTTCCATGTAGTCATGCACATGATTGTGAAAGGAAAAGGTTGAACATGCAAATAAATATGCCTTAAAGGCAGGGACATCAACCTCCTAAAACTACTTCGACACAACATTAATGTCTATTGAAAATGGTAGGGAATCAAGGTGGAAAAAATGTATAGTTTTTGCTAACAACCTTTACAATGAATTAAGTAGCACTGCCCATTCCTTGAGTGATGAAGACAAACAAAATGTCCTCAAGAGGTTTTTGGACAAAAATGAGGTCAAATGTTTGCTTCTAAAACATGTTAAAAATTCTAAAGATGTTGAATACAAATTGAGCCTACTTGAAAGTTTAAAAGTTGCATATGTGCAACTTGTAACACACAAATCAAAGGAGAACAAATCCTATAAGAATGTGTTGTTGATTGTTGTTGTGTCAAATCAAGGTGGCCCCTCTTAACGCTATATATCCAAGACAATTGGAAGTACTAGATACCTACTACAACAAGCTATAACATGAAGAATCCATGTGGATATGCATGGGGACAATATTTGGGGAGGATTGCCACGCAAGCAGTGTTTTGATGCCCTAGATGAAGCTAATCATCAACTGGTCTTAAATTTCTAGGATATAGCCACAACCATTTCACCAATATGGAAGTACATGAAACAGCAAAGCATTGGAATGAATACATGGAAAATACATCCAATTCATTATTTACAAAAAACAAGTATGAAAATTTGTAATTTCTTCTCTTGAAAATCATGTTTCCATATTGAATTTATCCACATTTGAAATTATGTGCAACAATTATTTTATGTCCAACTTTTTGGTTGTTAGAGGACCTATGGGGTCAAGACTTGTTAGGTCTGTTTTATTCTTTTCATGTAGTATTTTAGTTAAAAATGGCGATGGATAATCAACATGGTCTTAAAAGTGGACAACTACTTGATCACCATAGTTTTACTTCTAGCATGCAATCTAGCCTTCCGCCAAGTGTGGCTCATAATACTAAAGTAAGGTTGAAAGTTTTTGAAAAGTTGAAACCCTATTATGTTTACAAACTCAAAGAGAGGAACACTTACTCGTGTAAGTACCATGTAGAAATGCAAGAACTCCAAGACGGATTCAATGATATGAGAGGAATCAAGTGGGTACATGGTGAACATTGTAATTACACCTATGATGTTTGTGTTGGTTCTACCTCAAGTGCATGCATGGCTGGTTGCACCAAGTTTTATGGTTTGACTAACATGTGGATGTCAATTTTGTGCCCAGCTTCAGAAGAATCCACATTCCATTCTTTGAAATGCTTGGAGGGAAAATGTGACAATTGTGGGATTGACATGCTCATCACTTACCCTATTGAGGAAAAAAAGTCAAGTAAAAAATTGATGACATGGAAGTGTTATGAAAAATTTATACATGGGAGAACAAGAGCAAGGGCTAACAATAAGGTATTGAGGCTACAATATAAAGAAACCACTGTAGCAAAAAAAAATTCCTACACCAAGCCAAAATTGCATAAATTTATATTGCACAATTTTGTAGCATGTTTCCAGAAGAACAATATAAAATATGCCTGGAAACTTTCCCTCGTGACATAATCATTTTTGTCATAGATTTTGTAAAAAACTATACTTTCATAGACTTCAATGAGGTCCAAGAAATGCATTCATTCTAGTTGACCATTTTGGGCCACATTTGTTATCGATGGAATGATGCCTACATTGAAAATCCAAATTTAGGTGCAAAAAAGTTCATTATAGAGTATCATTACTATCTATCTAATGACACTAAACATGACATTTTATTTGTCCAACATTATTTTGAATTGCATCGGGCACAATTAACTAATCACTGCCTATACTACAACGAACACTTAGTGTGGTCAAATGGGTGTGCGACTCAATTCAAGTCCAAACGTACCTGGTACCATGTTGCATGGTATGTTATTTACTTCTATGCCTTGACTTCCATAGTTATTTATTATTCTAACAAAACTTGACCATGTATTCTATTAATTAAGGAATCCCTTGCTAGTTTTTGTTGTTTCATGTTGTTACAGGTATTAATTTAAGATGAAGGATCCTATACACTTGCCCCATGGGTGTAGGATGGTGTGGTCTTACTTTGGTAGTGGTCATGGCAAAGGTGTCCACAATGGGGCTTGAACTGTCTTGAAATAGGAGATTTGAAAAAAACAAATGAATATGATTAACAAATAGTTCAAGTGTGTTGTAGATGTTGTTTTTTGTCAATGAAAACAAGTTAAGCAACATGTAGCATACGGAAGTGTCAGGAAAGATGTCATCCATTATTTCCACTTAATCAAACCTATAAATGTTGACTAGTCAACAAGTTGGGACTATAAGCCAATTCCTAATTATCGATCCATGCATTCTGTGGCATCTATTTTTCATCGAAATTACAATATGTTGAATGTGAGGCAACTTGCATGCTTATGCCCTAAATGTATGGATGAAAATTCAGAATTTTGCAAAACTAAATCCCATGTCATGCCTTGGAAACTTTTGACTCTAGAGGCTTTCAATGTTCTATAGGTACATATAAATTATAATATTCTAACCTCCATTTGTGTTGTCATTTCATGGTCAATATCACATTTGTTTTCATGTGTACATGTCATTTTCTGCACTACATTGTTCCAGTTTAATTAGTTGACATTTGACACACCCCCAAACTCCTCAAGAGACCCAAAGGTGAGTCCCAACACGAAACAATGAAAAAAAAAAAGAATTGGGGCACATTCTTTAACTCGTAGCACTTCGAGGGTAAGAGGGCATGTTGGAGCTCTAAGATGGGATTAAGACAAACTCACAAGCAAGAGTTCAAGATGAGGTTAACCTACACAACTAAGATGAGAGGGCGATTAGTGCAAGTTGAATAGAAATGATGCGATGGACTTAATAAGGACAACCTTAAGCACAAGCTTTACATGGCCCGCAACTTTTGGGAGGAGGTACCACTTCCCTCCCTATAGTATACTCTATGCCTCTCCATGGGGACTACATTTAAATGTCACTTTTCACCGGGACTCTCACTTGGGAGTCCTAAAATTAGGATTCTTGTTATCTCAAAACTTTGGAGGCTCATATCTTTTTCAAATCAAGTTTTTTTTAAAAATTCAAGGGAAATATTTTATATTCCTCAAAAATATTTTTCCAACGGTTTATATCATGCCCCAATCGAACCTCATTTGACCCTTGCTTTCAAGGGATTTGTGGTTGGGAATCAAATTCCTAATTTGACTTTCACCCCTTTTGATCATAACTCATGAAAATTAGGTCTAAATGAGCAATGTGAGGACATTTTAAGCATCTATGCTTCAAACCTTTCTAATGGTGTCTTGGGGACCCAATTTGATGCTTGTTTGCCTTTCCAGCCAAGGCTTTGAACATTCACAACTCCCGCACGAATGCAACTCCCAAAGTGGGAATGCACTTGGGAGTCATTGGGCTTCATCCTTTGCACTCTCCCACATTTGTGAAAATGTGTTTCACACCTAAACAAAATTTTGACCTCATGGGCCTTTGCATTTCACACTTAGTTGCGAACCCAATGTTAGGGTTGTGATGGTTAAAGTTGTGACAACATTTATTTACATATCCCAAGTTTTGTTAGAAGCATCTTTCATTTCATTTTAGTAAATTTGGCTCTTGATTATAACTTGAAAACACGTACCATGATGAATAATGTTGAAGGCGCTAATTTAGAATTAGAGGATGGAGATGACAATGATATGGAATTTGAAGCTACAAATGTTGAAATTAGTGATAATGTTGTAGTCATTGCTGATGAATTGGAAAATGGCGATCCCTTTTATATTCTTTTATGTAATAGGCCCTTGCATAGGTGCCAATAAACATTTGAAGATGAATGGGGAAATATTTGGTATGAGGGGGATATGATCATTGGAGGTGTATGGTACCAAAGAATGGTGAACCATTGAGGTACCAACATTCCTTATAGGTTATTGATAATTTTTGGTCCAACATTTGTATACTCCCACCTAGCCATAGCTTCAAAATTTCCAATGTTCCCATGTGCAACAAGAAAGGGTGGTCCAAGGTTCTCTATGGTTCTTAAAGTGAGGGAGAATTTCATAACAGTAGTGAAAGATAGACAATTTATGAAAATTAACTTGTAGGACATTCCAAATTCCCCACATTTTGTACTATTACCCATATATATATATAACATAGGGTGTTGATAGCAATTTGTAACAAAAAGTAACATCTTTTGTATGAAGTATAATGACCCTGGACCCATACTTGTGTTTTATTATTGTTGTTTTTTGTTTTGTTCATAAGGTTTAACATTTTGAATGTTTGAAATCCTAAAGTAGATGTGATTTATGTGGCTGGGGTTGTTTTATAGTTGAAAATATCAATCCTTTTATATTTATGGGGTTGTGGGCACATGCAAATGAAGACTCCCAAAATGTAATTTTGCATTTAATTTTGTCAATCATATTAACACATGTGACTTGTACTTGAATATCCAATGTTAAATCTATAAAGGAATGTTAGTTCAAATTTATGTATGACTTTAAAAGTTGTGATGTGTCATGATCCATTGTTTGTTCGTTTAGTAATACAAAATTTTAAATATTGTTTTGAATTGCATTTTAAAAAATTATGTACTTCAGTGCATTCGGACAAGAACGAAGTTTGACTTCTAATGAGACAAAAGTTATAACTTTGTTACACGCATGTAAGGATAGTGATGAAAATTGGACATTATATTGAAATTTGTTCATAGATAGATGTTGCCACCTTAAGATGATGTTTTTCTTGACTTCAAGGGCACCTTTGATATGAATTGTTATCTATGTTTTGTGATATTGTTGGAACTTGCTATCTAGAAAGCATTGTCAAGATTTACATTCAATACATCATTTCACACTAGGGTTCTTTTAGTCTAGTGGCTAGCATATTGTTCATTTTTAGTGGTCTTTGTAAATAATGGTTGATATAGTTAAACTTTCACATCAAACAAAATTAAGTTCAAAATGTTGCTTTATCAAGTATGTTCTCCATAAATCTTGGTTTATGCCCTCACCTTATGTTGGAATGTGTAGGTTACAATAATACATTACGTATTAAAGATAAGTTTTTTTAATGTTTTTGCCTAAAACTTGGTATGTTTATGAACTTGATCTTTGTGGCAATTCAATTTGACATTTGGTTTATTTCCATTTTGATGTATTGCCACCATAAATGATTTGAAAATTAGGTCACTTCTAGTAATGAATTTGTTCCTTTGTGAATCTCACCCTCTTTGTGAATTGGATTATGTTTATGTGGTTACAACAATGAATTACATACTAAAGAAGGTTACATCAACATATTACACAAAAATTGACACGTGTACTTTGACATTGTAAATGAGTTCCAAATTCCCATGGCCATTCCATATATGTTTCTAAAGGCTTTAATTCAAATTTGTAAAATCTTGATTTCTTTAACATTGAAGAATTAATATAGGTCAAGTCTAATGGCTTGTATTTGGATTGTGTTGAATATTTTTCATCTAATTGAAATTGTAGATGAGTTCAAAATTAGGTCATTTCAAGTACTGAATTTAGTCATTTTTCATCTTGCCCTCTTTGTATAAATTGTAATATGTTTGGGTTAATACAACAACATATTACATAGAAAACAAAGTTATAGCAGCAAATTAAAAGTGACCAATGTTGTTTGCAATTAATGTACCATGTCACGTCATTTGTGATTGGTGTTATTTATGATTGTTGAAGGCAATTAGGGGATTTCTAATCCTACATGTTGACTATGATTGTTAATCCAATCAAAACCCTATTCATAAATTGGGGTTTTTGGGATAGTGAAATGTATAATTGCACTTACATTCATTTTATGTAATCATCACCACATGTTCCTTGGCAAACCATGTTAATTTGATGTACATAGTGCATGGAATATCAACCTTCTCCCTTTGTAAATCTTGGAGCTTTTATATCCAATGTTTTTGAATGTCATGTACATCAATTCCAAAACCTACAAAAGTTGTTTGAATGAGTCAAATGTTGGTTGATCACTCATGGTAACAATGGCATTCAATATTGCTTGGGAAACTTGTGAAATAAAAGATATGACATTGATTGATCTATTTTAATCACAAGACCTAGACCCATCTTGGTGGATGAATTTGTTGAATCCTAGGAACTAATGTTGGGTTAGTTTGAATTTGACATAGTATTTGTGTGCTTGTTTTCAGGTGTGTGACTTTGTTAGTATTAAAAATGTTCAAAGCACCTATTTAGTAGCATGTGATGACACCCACCAAAACATCTTAAAATCCTTCACATAGAAATTCTTTGAAAATAACATACACATCAAAATATGGTAGGGTAGATATGTTGCAAAGGTCTAAATAACATATATGTTGTGAAATATAATTGTTTAACCTTGCAACATGTTGAATGATAACTACATATCATGTTTCCAACATGTTTAAATAGGTAGACACTATGACATATTATTTGGAGGTCAACCATGATGACTAGAGAACAATGTTGGGTGGTTCTCACATTTTTGTGAGAATTGTTAATTTAGGTTCTTTTTAGGTTTTCAGAAAATAATTGGTATTAAGGTTTTTATTTTTTTTATCTAGCTTTTAAAGTTATTGGTTCTCACAAATGCTAAAAACTGTGCTAAAGAAAAAAAGCCCCATACTTTGCACTCAAGATATTCCCCCAATAGCACCTAGTTTTTCCCATACCCTTTGCCCAAACTGTGGGGTTGTATTATATATATCTCAGTCCTTCCTATAGTACTGTCTCTATAGGAAAAGCTTCTATATGGGAAACATTAAAAAACATTAGAATTCTTTTTGTAAAGGACCAATTAAAGTGCCTTAATGCAAGAAAAATAGAAAGAAAAGAAAACATTGAGCTTGGGGATGCACCCTACACTAATAATATGGATTGCAAATAGGCCCTCCAGAACCGGACTGGGTTAAGCCATTAATGGCATCTGGGTCTCAAGATTCAAATTTTTCCTAAATGTACCTAGTTCTCATGGCCTAGTTCTGACTCAGTTAAGAACCAATGAGCTGGTTATCAAATCGGGTATCATTGCGTTTGATATCTGTTGGTTCTCAGAGTGAAAGTGGGCGGAAAACTGCTTGAGTAGGGGCGGGGGGGAGTTTGTGATAACCACTCAACACTGGTAGAGAACCTTGCATAACTAGGCACTTCCTCTCCATTCTTACACTTTCTAGTTAATAACGAGTCTAAAGAAAACCTCAACAACATTTCAAGCTCAAGCCATTGGTGTGCAATTGCACCCTAAACCCTAATGTCAACAAATTTATGAAAAAGGAATGTAGAAATCCATTCTCAAATTTTGAATTCAATGTTTTCCTTTGCTTGCCACAAACGTCACAACAAAGCAAGCAAATAGTTCGAATGGGTTTAGGGTTTAGGTTATTATCATGTGTTTTCTCTAATTTTTTAATGTCGATGTAGAGCACCAGCACAAGTTTTCTGGCCAGCACAATATCAAGAGGAATCTGTCTTTTGCAATGGCAGGGCATTTCAAAAATTGAGACACTTGCTCCAGTGGACATTTAGGTTTTCAAATTGCCCTGCTTCTTATTTTCTATCTTTTCCATGATATTTGACAGGTGTCTGCTGGGTATCACAGGGAAAAAATGAAAAAAAAAAAACGAAATTTCCCTACTATGCTTCATCCAAGGTAATGCCCTCGGAGTGGGGTGTTCCCTGAAGTAAGAGCTCATTGAATAAGCACCCCTCAACGAGTGCTTATTTGGGGGACGCCTTGCTCCTGGGACGACACCCCTGCTTGCAAAAAATGTCTGCCAATATAGTGAATAAATTTTTTTGACCCTGAAATGAAGCAAAAATGGTGTTTTGTATCTTGTTCTAGAAACCTAGTAGAGTTACTCCCATGGTGTAGAAATCACCATAGCCCTTTCCCTCATTGCATTACAGAATCTCATGTCTGACAATTTTACAAAATCTTTGAAGCTTTTAACAAACATTGGATCTTCAAGCAAACCCATTTCTGCAGGATACAATTTAATCAGATCTAGATCTACAGGATTTCTCATAGTATTCAGAGCTTCATATCCTGGAGATTGAACCCTTCAATCTCTTTAGATATACATTCAGAGCCGTCAACTTGCAGAGAGAGTTTCTCTGTAATCTCATATTTTGTATATATATACAATTCAGAGTTTCAGGTTGTGGAGATAAATTCTCTGCTGTCCCATAGATCATGTACATACCATTCAGAGCTTCAGGTTATGAAAATCATAAATTTCTCAGCAGAATCCCATAGATGTACCTACATACAATTCAGGAGCTTCAGGTCATTGAGATTTTTCCTCTTCAAGATTCTCATACATACACATTCAGAGCAAGCACTGGGTTGTGGAGATTTGTTTTTCCCTTGAAATTTCTCATACATACATGTACACATTCAGAGCTTCTTCTCATGGATTGCAGACTTGTAAGAATTTGGTGCATTGCACACATTAAGTTCCAAGCTAAACCTTAAAACCGGGAAGCAAAATCATTGGGTTGCAATGCTGGTCCTTGAAATTGCATCACCTTCAGTGACATGATGATTCTAGCCAGCTTCATGAATCTTGCCTATCTTTCTCAAAGGAAGAAGCATAATCTGGTGGCAATTTCCACCAAGCTGAGATCACCAGAAAAATTGCTCTGTGTCAAAGACATAATTTTCTCTTGACAAGTGCATCATCAGCCCCTCATTGTTCATGAGTGCAGAAGCACATTGAGCAAGGGAATCTCCTCTGACAGTTGCTTCTATATCTATGTGCACAGATCTTTGATCACAGGTCGGAGCAGAATGTGTACTGGAAAAAGCATTCTCACGCACATGGACTGTATGCAATTGAAGCTCAGAATCAGACCACATTGCGGTGCGATTTCTACAGAGGGACCTGGAGGATTATGGATACAGCAAGCAGCAAGCTGCTGCAGCTACTGAGTCTGAACCATTACTCTAGCAGCTGCAGCAGGGATGATGTTCAGCAGCAATGATCCTGGGAGGCTGCAGGTTTATAAGATATGCATGAATCAGATGCAGAGGTGCAGGTACATGTCTGTTTTGGTAGCAGGAAAAAATTGGGGAGACGGTTTGATCTTCTGCTGCATCTAGCTCTAGTGCTTCAGGTTTTGAATTCTCTTGACCTTCATCATGAGCTCTTCCCTCTGGGCAACAGACTCTGCAAGGCGCACACTAATAAGGAAGAATCTGTCCTGCAAGTCCTGGAGCTCGTCTTCCTGAGCTTTGGTTCGTTGCCGCAACTGCAGCAGCTCTTTTACCACGTCCTCTACATTGCCTGAGTTTTGTAACGCCGCGGCATGCACATGCTTTTGCTTGGCGAACGCGTCGTGCAGCTGTACTTTGTACATGTTATTGACCTCCACTGCCTCGGCTAGTTCTAGTTTCAGAGCTGCGATTCTAGCCTCCAGCTGAGTCTTGGCCGCTTCTGCGGTTTTATTGTCGTTGGGACTAGTACTACTACCCTTGAGCTGCTCGTTCATCATCTCCTGCGTGCTAAGTTGGAACTGAAGTTCACGCTCCCGCATGGATAGCGTCGAGTTTTGCCTTTGCAGCCGCGAGAGCTCCATCTGCAGTTGGACGCTGCAGGAGTCGGCTCCGCCATCCAGCAGCTGCTGATTGGCAAGCTCCAAGCACTCGATCTTGTACAGAAATTCGTGCTGCCGTTCCTCGAATGTTTGCTTCACGGAATCTAGTTCGCTACACTTGATGTTGAGCTCTCTTTCAAGAGAGTTGACCTTCTCTTGAAGAAGCTGCTGCTGCTCTTCCGCAGCTTCTAGGCCGTTGTCGAATCTGCTAGTTGGTGAGGTCCTTGGATTCCGGTCGAAGCTAGAGCCTTCTTGCGAACTGTTCACCGTTTCCTGCGGAGTTATGTCCTCCGTAATCCCCTCACAAACCTCCAATCTCTTGATGATCTCTTCTACGACTGCAAGTTCTTGAGATTTCTTCTTCTTCTTCCTCCTCCCTGCTGCACCCTGACTCGTTGTCTTTGCATCATCATCATCTTCCGGTGGACACCTAGTTACGTCCACGCCCTCCTGCGACAATTCTGTAATCTCCTTTGCAGTTACTGCAGACACCACGACAGCTTTCTCCCCACATTCTGGCAGCACATCCACCTCTGGATTAATATTCACCAGATCTTCATCGCCACTACTCGACCCATGATCATCATCTGTTCGCTGGCTGCACACAACCTCAATCTCATCAAAAGTGGACTTCGCCTCTGAGAAATTGTCGAACCCTTCTGCAGTATCTTGCAAAGGAGAAGCCCGTTCCGGCACCACCATCTGCATCCCCTCAGATCCTGCACCTGCAGCAACGGATTCTGCTGACTCCAATACCTCCTGAGCCATCCATGCAGCCATCCCGGCCGACCTGGTGAATTTCTGTTGCCCCCGCTGCAACCCAGCTTTATTTTCTTTGTGGATTTTTTTTTCTAGTGTGGATCCTTCAGTTACGTTGGAAAATGTTTCCATAGTGGATACCACATGATCCTAGAATGTAGGGATAGCAAACTGCGATGTTGTTGTTGCGTTGTGCGGCGGTCACGAAGCTGCCTCGAGCCTAGTTCGACAAGCGACCTAATGGCGCTCCATGCATGATGGTAGCACGTTTGACTACGAACGTGACGGAACCAGATCGGCGTGATCACCCACTACAACTGCAGCAATGGGCCGTATATGATATGCGCGCTGCGCAATACGAGTGCCGCCCCATACGGGTCACGATTTATCGCGGCTGCTGCTGAGTCTAACTAAAACTGCACCAACTTTTAGCAGTAGGACCCACCGCAAGAAAAAAGCACAATACTTTTTTGGGTCTGGCCTTCAGGGTAGATGGTGGGTCGCGCACATGAGGGAAGAAGCGCGGCAGACTTCCGCTCGAGAAGTAGATCGGCCCGCGATCGGCCACAAAACCTGGAAGGCGGAAAATCCCGACGTTCTGCTCGGCCGCACCCGGCCGACGTCTGCCTGCCACTGGAGCTCCCCTTCCCGCCTGCCCACGACTGCGGCGCTCCGTTTAGCACTCTGCCCGAGTTTCTCACGAGTTTCACAGTTTCAGCTTCATGCTCACCCCTGCTCACCTGCCTGTGTTCCATAGCCATTTTCTCACTGCACACAATACAGGCACTGAGTTTCTCAAAAAAATTCTTTGAATCACATTTTCTTCTCTTCTGTCTTTCACACTGCATACAATACATGCACTGTGTTTCTCAATTTTTTTCTTTGAATCGCATTTTCTTCTGTCTTTCTCACCATGGAACCGTCTCAAGAGCTAAGTTTCCTGTCCCTGATGATGATGGGTTCAAGCTCTTCACTTCCCTTGTTCATTTTGCCTCACACAGCACTACCAACTCCACCCAAATTCAAGAGAGATTGGAAAAATGATTCTACAGCATTGTTGATGGATTTGTTTGAGGAGAAGTTTCTTGCCAATAGCATGAACAGCTTGACACAGCAGCAATGGCAAGAAATTTTATTGAAGATTGCGGAGGCATTTCTATTGACCCCTCTGCGCACTTGGGCTCAATTTCAGTCCAAAGTACACAAAATGCGCAAGAAATTTAATCAGTTGAAACGGGAGCATTGAGAATCTGACGCAGTTCAATGGAAATGGCCATGGTTTGAGTCGTGTTTAATGATTTGGGGCAAGACTGCCAAGGCTTGTGGCCCTGCTGGAGGCATGGACAATGGTGTAACACCAATTGACTCGGTGGGTGGATCTGCGCAGGAGACTGTCAACTTGGAGAATACTGAAGAACATGATGCTCCTCCTTCTCCAAACAGACAGGTTCCTCCATTTGCAGGCAGCTCCTCTCAAGGCAGTAAGACTCCACCCACACTGAGGTCAGCAACTTGCAAGAAGCCAGGGGTGGACCGTAAGTCTCCACAAAAATTTGTTTTTAAGCAATTGCGTAGAGGGCAGGGAGAGAAAATTAGATGGAGCAGCTAAAAAGGTGGGCAGACTATGAGTGCATGTGCGCATTTTGTCCGCCTGCCTCTCTTTCTGCCAGCGAATTCCAAGGAGCAGGCAGGCAGAAGCCAAGGTTTTCACAATCATGTGCGCGAGCCGAGAGACTTTGTGATGAAACCACCCAGAAACAGGAGGGCCAAAGCTTGGTATCCTTACATTCTAGAGTGATTGCGGAAACACTTCCAACATAACTGAAATATATTATTTATTATTCCACTTGGGCTTCACTGTGCTAAACCCTAAACCCTAAGGACCACCATTTGAACATTCATCATCCTTATGGATGTCAGTTCAAAGGGGCAGAGGCGACGAGTTGCTTGTCATTAGATCACTGCACTGCCGGGGAAGACGACAACGTCACTCTTGCACACGTCTCGCTCTCATCTCGCACGTTATGGACACTGACTGTCTGTCGACCGAACAAACTAATTAGGCCGGCCCTGCTGCCACACTACCGAGCGTGGGCGTACGTAGTGCGTGACATGGAGGACTTTGCCTGACGAAGTAGAAAGTAGAAAACCTTCTTCCTGGGTCCACTGTTTTTTTAAAGATCTTTTTCTGTTGAAAAAAAACTGGCGATCATCCATATAAAGCTGTAGAAAAAGTGGCGCTCATCCTTAGGAAGATTTAGCCAAATCTGGCTATAAACTAGATATGAAGTACAAAAGTTTAACCATCTTTCTATATCTTAAAGGGCTACACATGCAAAACCAAACATAGAAAATTGGCGGTTTTTAATATTTTTTTCCCCTCACATCTGGCGAATGAAAACCTCCAAAATCACTTCATTTTGGAATTTCGCCAATAAGAAAAAGGCTGCCTGGGTGTTGATACAATCCTTTGCCACCATGACACAAGCGGCAGCCAACTGCAGTCGGGAGGAAGAAGGGCCGTTGATCTCTTGAGAGGGCTTGGAAAGCTACTAGTGAAGTTGGTCTTTCTTTCTGTTCGGCGTGCCATTAATTTGGAAGGATAGACAAAAGATGAACCCTCTCTTCCCGCACGACAGAATTGAAATCGATTTTTTCTCTGAGTGGTGCCATCAGGATATTCTTAGCTCAAGGAAGGAATCTGTTTGTTATTAGAATATGTCCCCTCTCATGTCTCTCTTGAGTTGTGCTCAGCAAAAGAGAATGCTTCCCCCCCCCGCTTTCTGCCGTTCTTCCCCCAGGTGGAAGAAGAGCCATGCTACAGCCTCCGATAGAGAAGCTACAGGTTGAAGCTTTCTTCAACAGGGACAGGAAAATTAAACAAATTTGGTTTGCATGGTATTGCTGTTGGGTTGCTGCCTGCATCTGTGACCAGTGTGAAGTTTGCTTTTTAAAGTCAACGTGTTTTCTTCAACTGAAACAAACGGAGAGCGATACAATCTCCAGAGCTTTGCTTCTTGTCAGAGTTCTTGACATGACGAAGACCGACACACTGAGTTACTGTGTAGGGTAAAGCCCTCAGCAAGCCCGCAATGTATTTTCACTGTACCCCCTATGTTCAAAGGGTATTATTTTGCTACCTAATTATAAATGAAATGAATGTTAATATATTCCTTGTTTATTTATCAAAATAATATTTTTGGCAATTTATCAATATCTACACTTATTTATAAACGAAGAGAACATCTTTAACTATATTTTCAAACGACTCCTTTATTTATAAATTTAGAAAATTTTGAAGGTTTTTAGGGCGTTAATTTATTTTCTAATTTATTTCAAAGTAATAAAAGTACCCTATTTTGAAATTTCATCCTTTCTGTAAAACATTTGTGTCAGTAATGATCATCTCAAGAAAGATTTACCATGCATTAGCAACACATTTGTAAAGTTTTTTCCAAATTGACGAAAATTGGGCATGGAAAACTATACACTAAAACCAAAGAAATGGTCAAAATTGAAGATATCTCCCCCCCCTCCCCCCCAGCAAATTTTTTTTTAGTGAATTGTTTGTGAAAAAAAAGAGAAAGTTTTGGCAAAATGTTCTTTTATTATTTTCTGATGTCTAAATAGAGAGTGAAAATATTGACCCCATTCAATGGATTCCCTTTTCAACCGTTGGCCATATCGATGTGAATGAGATTAAACATTCCATCAATGGTCATTCTTTCAATAAGATGAGAAGTATCTTGAAAACTTTCTTTCACCACAAATTCAAGAGTTAGAAAATGCCACAACAGAAAATGACACCACAACAAACAAAAATAACGCATCTCAAATGTTCATCCCACTTTCAATCTTCTTTTCATTTTTGGAAACTTCATTCATTTTGGAGCTTTCTCATTCATGGCCTATTTACTTATTTGAAAATGCTAATATATCCACTGTTATTTTTGTTGTAGGCATTATATCCCTTCTTCTTTGTCCTCTTTTTCAATGGCGTGGTCTTCGTCAGTTTTCAAATTCCAATTCTCAGAGGAACTACGAGGCCAACTAATCATATAGAGGTAAACGTTTCAATAGTCTACATAAACTAACACATAAGTAAATAAAAAAATATTGAATTATTTTTAATTCTCTAGTTCTTTTCTATTTATTGTGTCCTTTTTATTCAATGTTTTTAGTTTGAGACATGAAATTTACAAGATCTTATGAGTGGAATACCTTTGTGTGTGGTTTTTTTCTTTTCGTTTTGATATCTTGTTTATTTTTGTTTTAGACTATATAATTTATAGTTTGTTTTTGTGTGTTTGGAAGACAAGGATCAAACAAAGGATGAGATGAAAATTGTAAGCATTTCTTGATGAAGGGAAAAGAAAGTGATTAATTAAATCAACTATTGTTTCTTTTTTCTTTTTTTCTTTTACATGGTTTACTTTTGTATGTGGAAGCTTTTAGTTAGTTTTCTTTAACAAATATTTTTGAGTTTGTCAAAGTTTTCATATCCATGATTCCATTGCATTGGTGATTTTCATTTGCACTATAATTTGCATTGGTTGCAATGGTGGAAATTTGTGTGCCCTTGTGTTTTTGGATTCATTGGTAAATATTTTTTTCTTTTTCATAGGGGTTTAGAATGTAATACATATTACCATATCTTTGGCTATGAGATACATGTATACATTTTAAAAAAACTATTTCACATCCATGGCTTACAAACAACCAAAGATTAAAAAATTATGTTGTTGAAATACAGAAGATGAATCACATTAGATTTTCTAGAGGTCTCTAAGGTCCAATGTATATAATGGATGAAAGCACACTAAGCCTCCCAAAAATTGTAATCACAAGTATAATCTTTCTACAATTAAATTTTTTGGTCACATATGGACATCACATCTTGGATTATTTTTACTTGTTTTAAGTATATTTGATTAGTTTTAGACATAATTTAATCAAATATTTTGAAAATTCCAACAAACATTGAAAAATTTGAATCTATGGAATATATTTGTGACCAAATAATATCGATCACAAAATTTTAAAATTTGAATATTTTATCTTAAAAAGTAGGGTTATTGATGGAATTATTAGGTGAATTTTTTTTATGGTGTATGATATTGATATACATTAATTAAATCTAAAACAATTTAGAAATTTAAAACTTTTGGATGAAATTCCATTCAAAAAATGTGTTTTTGGACATTTTTAAAATAATGAATGCATAATAATATCTTCCTTTTAAGAAAAAACCATTACCATATCAAAGAGAAAAAGATTTTATAGATGGCCATTGCATTATTTTTTCAATTTCCTTTTGTTTCGTAATGTTTCATGAATCACAAACATGAGGCCTTATGGATGTTGAAAAATTGTAAGTTATATACTGTGTGCATTGATTTTATTTAGTTCTCTTCATCTAACCATTGGATCAAGATTAATTTTGATTGAAAGTGAACTTTGAGTTCCAAAATGATGTTGTGTAAATTCTAAAGTTTTTTGCTTGTGTTTATGTTAAACAAAGGATGCCATCAAAATTTTAGCTTATTATGTACTATAATACTTGTTATATATCACCTTTTTTAAACAAAAGTGATTCACCTTTAGTGTGCTTTCACCTTAATCTCAAATGAATTATTCCATGGTTTATAAACAACCCCAAAAATAAATATTCTCCATGGTTTAAAATGTAGTACATATTAATGTTTTGTATTGATTTTTATGTAAGCAAAGATCAAAACATTTGCATTAGGTTATTTAAAAATTTAAAGTCCAATATGTATACTCTCAAAGGGACTACTCTATAGCTTGCAAACAAACATTTGTTGAAGGATTTTATTGTTTTGTTCTATGTTTGTGATATGCCATATCCATGTCTATTGCCTTATATTGTTTTTTTATGTTGGAAGTGAATGCATATATACACATATAATTATACATCGTTGCTAGGCTTGTGCATCCTTAAGATCCCTTAGAACGTTTCTAGCAGTAGTATTAATTTTCTTAAACACTTTTACCAAAGTTTATTTTTTTTGTTCAACTTACATTTTCTTACTTTATTTCAACATTTTCTTAGTGTTGTAAAGTGGGTTTTTGGTGTTCCTCAATGTTCTTTATTTGTTTTTGGCATTGTTCGACATCTTTTTAACATTTTTTCAACACCTCCGTCGTTTCTTAGAGCTATTTTGATATCTTTTGGAGTTTTTTTGACATTAATTAACATATCTTGGAATTTTCTTAGATTTTTTTTGGTGTCTCTTAAATTTTTCTTATTTTTTTTGACATTGTTGAAATTGTTTTGGTGGCATTTGACATCCCCCCATCACTTGGAAAAATAAAAATCAATTTTTTTTCCAATATCCTTCAATGTTTTCTTGACAATTTTTAACACCCTTTGGGATTTCTCTAGTGTTTCCCACTGGCATTTTCATCCCCTCATCCTCTAGTGTCTTTTTGACGTCCCCTTGTCACCCAAAAACAAATAGAAGAAATATTTTTAATTTCCCTTAGCATTTTTTGGATTCTACTTGACACCCTTAACATTTTTTCAACATCGGTCAATGTCCTTCAACATGCCCCCAATGTTATAATATGCCCACCTCATGCATTGATGTTTTCATGATGTCCTCCTCTCACTTGCAATTTTTGAAAAAAATAAAATAAAATAAAATTCCATTGTCTCTCATTGTTGTTTCGTCATTGCCCATTGTCCTTTTGTTATCCCATCGTCCTTCAAGCGTACCATTTTGGCTCTTGAGCTTGAATGAAAGAGACATCTCTAAATCTAAAAAATCATCTCACATGTAAAAATTATTAAGACTTTCTTTGGGCCCAAGGACATGGCAAGGACAATTGAAAAAAAAGATGTTAGGAACCTTGCAGTTATATGAGAAATTCATACTAGGGTCTTTCTAAACTTTGTTGTTTTGGAATAATGTAAGCTAGGATTTTGAATGCATCTAACTTTGAACATTTTGTTGGCATTTTGTGTGGAAAGATTGTGTGTTTGTTTTTGCAATTGATTGTTTAATATGTTTATCACAACCCCTTTTTATGCATTTTTTTGAATAAATTAATGAACACATTGCTATATTAAAACATCCAAACTAGTTTGGGCTTGAATAATTAGGGTTTACAAATGATGTGTTATTGGGTGAATGCAAGATATGGTGGCTCATTTTTGGTGTCACAATTGTAGTTTTTATAGGGTGCATTGTGTTTAAATGCTTATAATGAATAACATGATTTTTAATTTGTCAATTGATTTTTAGACCCAAAATTTGATTATGAAGACAATTATGTGTTTAGTTTTTGAAAATAATGCATTCATTGTCAATAATGGACTTTTGAAAACAAAAAAAATGGATTGGTGAGTTAACTAGACTATTGAATTTCATGCCAAATTGTTTGTAGTGAATGACTATATATGTGTTGAAAATGAAATAATAAAGTTAGATTTGAAATAAATTAAAAAAAATCCTAACCAAATGTTACTTATGAACTTTTGGAAGGGTTAAAATTACACCTTATTTTCAAAAATCCTTTCCAAATGGATTTTTTTTTGTTTTTTCAAATTTTTTTGGGTTTAATGCATATGTTTTCAAATATTTAGTTGGGATTCTATTGGTTTGAACTTTATGGTATTTTCTTGTAGGACTTCCACATTGCATTCTCAATAGGAAATGACATAAATGACTTTTGACGTAGATTTTGACCTAGGTTTGGAAAGATTTGTAAATGGGTGAACATTTAATAATCAAAGATTAAATTAATAAAAATGTACAAAATTACAAGCACATCCATTTGATTACTTGTAATGAATTTGTGTGGGACTTGTTGTGACCACCATAAAGTGCATGTAACCTTATTGATTTTGAGTTAGGCTTCTTGTGATATCTTAATTTGTATTAAAATTATGTTGACATCCCTTGCCAAAATGATTTATGATTAAGTATTGCTAAGATGCAATTATGCAAGTTTTTAGAATAGGGTTTATGTTTGCATTAGTATACTTTAAATGTATTCATGTATTGGCTATTTGGTTGCTTGGCATCATGAAAATCAACACCTTTCTAGCAACAAAGTGATTGGAAAGGCCATTGAATTTTAGTTATGACTCTCATTTCTAAGTCATTAAAAATGATTAAGAAGAGTTTCCTTCCTTACATCTTCTATTATATCCATACAAAAAGTTTTCATTCTAGTGACATTTCAATATTATGTTGCAAAAAATCTTTGTACCAATGTTGTAATTTTTTGATGTTGAATCATGCTTTGAACTACAATTCACTTCCTTTACAAGCACATTTAAGTACCCATATTTTAAGCCATACATTCCACAAATCCTATCATTTCTTTGACTATTTATAGGTTAGTTCTTGGGTAGTACGTGCTTTGTTTCATATTTTCAATGGCAAATTTCATTGCAATTAACAAATACGTGTCCTACCAATTCCATTTTTATGTTGGTTTTGGGATTGAATGATAATGTGTAGCTTGACTTTGTTTTGTTAATCCATGTGCCAAGCCAGTTTTGGTAGAGAGGCATGTTTTTTGAAATTTACCTTTATGCAACTTGCCATGTTTAAGTATCCAATACTTAAAACATGTAGATTCAATTGTAGTTTTCTTTTAGTCAAATTTCAAATTGAAGTGCCTACTTTCCTATCTAGCTATCACTATTACAAAAACATGGTTTTTCTATTAGTAGGTCATTGTGATTAGGATGATTATAAAGTCAAGTCCATTTGCTTCCAATGACGAGTCCTTTGTTTGATTTGAGTAAAATCAGAACTAAGTATGTTCATTTACTTTAAAAAACTAATTACTTAGTCAAAATGGAACTATGTTCCACATGTGATGTATGTGATACTCACATGGAATTATCTAATTTGATTAATGTAACCAATGTGACTAAAATCAATCATCTAAATATTATTGGTTATGATTATAATGTTAATTTTAATGATGTGAAAATATTAAATAAATAAATAATAAAAAATGGAAAGTAATTATGGATTTTGAATGCTTTCATTTGTTGTTTGTGATGATTCATATAAAAATAAAAATAAGAGATGTGAAAAATGACATGTGAGAAAATGAAATATTTATTTTAATTTATTACCAAAAAAAACTAATGTATGTATAAAACTTGAACTAATTTAAGGTTTTTAAGTTTGATAAAAATAATTAAAACATGTGAATTTTAATTATATCATTTCGAAAAGTGAAATTCATTTTATTGTGCAGTTTTTGAAAATAAAATCTAATACAAATTTTATACTTGAATTTTTGCCCAAATCAAAATAAATAAATTAGTGTAATGTTTTTACATTTGGAAATCAAAAATTATAATTTGAATTAGATGAAAAATTAAGTAAATAAATTGGAAATCGTAGAAATAACATATTTTCAATAATTATAGATTTCAATATTTTACATATAATTTATTTATTTTATTTTTCAAACAAATTCATATCCATCCAACACTAGTTTGAATTTTCTTGGGATATTTGTCAGATAAAGACATCCAACTCTTTTTATTCATCAGATAAGGAAGTTTATATTTATATTTTAAAAAAATTTAGATATCCTGGTTGGATATCAGATTTTCACCATTTTCAATCTGCCCCAAATATTAGTGTTCCCAAATATCCATCATTTATTTATTAATAAGATATCAGCAATTCTGGATATCAAAAATTCAAAAATTCGCTTGTTAATTATGCTAGGTGTAAGGCTTTTCTTTTGGGTGAAAAATCTCCAAAAATGTAACATCCTTTTTTGAAAAGGGAATATATTGTCGCAAATACATATATTTAAAAAAAGCATTTGGAAAAAAAATTCATAAATTGATTTAAAAAAGATAGGCACAACAATAATTATTATTGATTACAACTTTGAAAAGACCTCTAAAAATGTGTCCCCAGAAAAGTTTAAAATTGTTTAAGGATTCTCCCCACCCTAGGTGCATCAGGAAAATGAAAACAAACATAGATAAGCGTAAGCTTACAAACCTAACCTATTAATAACCTAACCTACTTACTAATTACACCTAAACCTAAACTAATTAGTAACCTAACCATAATATTTGGTCATGCATATGATATTTGGGAAAAGATATCAGCATCTTTATATTTGACATAATTTTCGGATATCAAGGTGCTAAATATCACGATGGGTGATATCCGACACCCTAATATCAGATTGGATATTATCCTCAATGATATCCAGGATAGATATCCAAAAAAATCTGAATATCCACCCAACACTGGTACAAACCCCACTTTGGACATGTTGTGATTAAATTGATTTGTCAAAATTTTATCCTATAGTTAATTAATTAATTTTTTTCGTTGGGCATTGGTGTAATGGGTTTAGTGCTATTGTGTTTTGAACTCATCCATAGTTCAATCCATTAAAATTATTTTAAGTATTATTATTATTAATAAAATATTTATACAAAATTTAATATTTAAAAATAGATAAATAAAAAACTATGTTAATTGTAATAATTAAAACCATCTTAATGACTTCAGATACTCAGCTTTAATCATTTTAATCATGTAAACTTAATTTTTGGTATAAACAACTAGTCCAATTTGATTGAGGACATTTTTGTCCATTGTTTGTTTTGAATCATAAAAACTAGTATAAAAACCATCATATGTAGCAATAATGTGTGGTCAAGAAAGAGATTTCTAATGGGACATTGAACAATTTATCACAAGTTGAGCAAAAGAAATTTCTAATCTGTGGCCTCAATTCATGTAAGTGTTTATTCTTCAAATGGCAAGTTAAAGACTGTGAAAGGAGGCTCAAAATCTATAGCTGATTTCCAACATCTTCTCAAAAGGATTGAGAAAGCATTTCAGTAGTGCTATTGTGATTGAGGAATCCATATTGCAGCCAAGTAAGGCATGCAGTGAATTGTTGTCTCATGGTAGGGATAGGTACTTTTGCTCATCTCTTTGTGAATATGGCTTTTGCTCACTTCTGGTGTTTTTTGCAGACTCAAAAGGGCGTCATGATGCCAATGATGAAATTTGAATCAATGGTCAGAGCATAGTTTGACATCATGCCATATGACTCTTTAAAGTTTTTGTCAAGTGTTGACCCAATTTTTGTTTCATACATGAGGTCTTACCAACAGGATTTGTAGAATGGCTGCAGGAAACTGCCTTCGCAAGAAAAGCATGCATCAAGCATCATTACTTTGCAATTTGGAATCCTTTGGCCTCCTCAACACTGAGAATGGGGAGACTACAGATGACAAAAACAGGTCTGCAAATGCGGGGAACAATCAAATTCTGTAGTTGTGGAACTAGGACCTGGGAGAGGATATATCACACATGCTTTGTGCTTGCTATAATGTTCAGAATGTTACAATGGGTAGAGTGGTGTTCATATAAGTTCAAAGTAATCCCCCACATTAGACCTTTTTTTCCTGCAGTGAGATTCTCAGCTACTGCTGTTCTCTTTCTGTAGTGTGATTACAGAATGCAGTGTGATTCATATTTGGATCTGGGTAGTGAGGTGTTCTGGGGTGTGTGGGGGGCAGGTGGGGGGAATTTTGTTTGCAGCATGTTGTTGGGCTATGTTCATCCAGCATATAAGTGTTTCAAGATCATGGAGAGGAAGAAGCCAAAATTGGAGCACTTGCACTTTTGGTGCCAATATTGGTATATATATGTTAAATTCCATCAATTTTCCCTAGTGTTTTTGTTCTTGTTGTCAACTCATTGAGATGCAGTGTAGGTTATCAGTTTGTTGGGTGTTTTATTATGAATAGACAACATTTAGGGTTAGAATTGAGTGAATCATTTCAGTCAGATCTCTGGACAACAAACTCGAAATTGCATTTCACTCTGTTGCTGAGATCACAGTTCTCCAGTAGTTTGATACAAATAAGCGCTTTGCTCATGTAATAGCTTTTGTTTGCATTGAGGGCCCAAAGCATTTGGGCAGGTTTTTTGGCAGCAAATGCATGTAGCATGGACTCTGCCTTGCCAGATTGGGGGGATATTTGTCATGTCAATATTAAACCTGCAATTGATTCAAGAATAATATCGTGTGCCAATTTTGTTGCCCATTGTCTAGACCTCAAGCCTCCCTTCACAAGCCCTAGGGACATAGTATAGATGCTCAGTTAGTGTGCCAATAACTGAGTTTTGCTTGTATGTAGTTGAAAAGAGCTTACACCTCTTCATGTGCAGAGAAGTCAGCATCAGGCAGATGTCTCCCTGACATTACTGTCAGCCCCAACTTTCCTAGGCACTTTTTCCATTGTTGTTGTATTGAGTATTGTATACTTCTGGTTGCCTTCTCACATGAGCAATTTTGATCAGCCCTAGAATGTGTAGCCAGTTTCTGATTGCCAGGTTGAGAGTTGTGAAGGGAGTTCTGAACCTTGAGACAATTTGTGATTGTGGGTCACATGGATCTTCAGGAGAATGGTGGAATGCCAATGTGGAGCAGGTTGTAATTGATGTTCTAGCTACAGCAGTGCCTACAGGATTTCAAATGCATTTACGATCAATGGCCACCCTGGCTACTTGTACAACTTCCTCAGCAGGTACTAGGATTACAGTTTACTCTGTAACTCCTGCACAACTACCACAAATTCCACTATGTCCCACTGAAGAAAGAATTCTAGCTCTGATGGGGTTCTTCATCAGGTCATCAACCAGCTGTATATATGGTAGGAGTTTTGGGGTTTCATGTCTCCCAGGAAAGGCTTAGAGAATGCACAGGTTTGATTTAATTTTTTAAAATGTAGCTGAAAAGGTCCAACCTCTGGAAAGGATGCCAGAGCCCTAGCATGAAGATGCAGATGCAGCCACATGTATGCTTGTTGGCACATGAATAATCGATGTGTTCTGAACTGACAAATTGTAAAAAATTTCCATTTTGTGCAGATGCTTACAAAGTGAAGGCTAAACCAGGATACAAGTTTTACATGACAGCTACTCCCTTCTTGATGGTCCCCTATGATGCAGTAACCTCCCAAACCCTACACCATGGCTTCTACCATCTCCAACTTTAGCTGGAAAACAATGTGAAATGACCTGTAAATGATGTATTGCAAAGAACCAGTACCAATTTAATGCCAAAGTGGTAGGTTGGGACATGGGCGTATGATTACCTTGCAAGCTTGTCAATGCAGTTCATTTAGAGGAAGGAAAGGTCAATATTATCCTGTTATACTGCAATAAGAAATGATTCCATATATGTTCACTGAATGTCTCCACACCTCTAAGGCTGATACCTTCTAAAGTCTGTAAAAGGGCAGCAACTAGGGCAGGTGCATTTTCCATTTTCTTCCTCTAGATTACCATAAGCCACACCAATAAGTGCATGTTGTTCCATGATGGGATCCATTTTTGTGGATGTGCCTTTTCTCATATTGGGGTTGTTGTGTAGATGCCAGGGGATTCGAGCTCTTGGGCAAAGAAGGGGATTGCCAATTTGCCCCCATAAATACTGCTCTGCCCACCTGACCCAAGAAGGAAGCAGTATCTAGCCCATATGATTGGAGTGACACCACAATAATCTACTCACTTTCAAACACATCCTCCTTCTCACTGCAGATAACAAGTCTTACAAAAGATCTGAGGAAGGACTTACAATGATTTATTTTTCTCAATCACTTTCTTGCAGGTGCCTTTTCACACACAGGCTCACAGGTCAGACAATCAACATGCGTACATTTTCAGCTGCAAATGATGCTTCACACGTGGACTACTGTGAGAGCTTAGTGCATTGTGTAAATACAAGTGATCAGACACTGAGTGTACCACAAACAATTGACAGAGACTGGAGGTTATGGGCTTTGTAGCTCAGATATAGGAACACCCCAAATGGTGTGTTATGCCTTTAATGGTGATAGAATCATGGTATCTATAAGCACCATTTCATTTGTGCAGCCCAATAACATGCACAGGAGCCTGTTGGAGCTGGCTTATATGTATGGTCACAGCCTGAATGTGTTCAATTCAAGCCTTGATTTAACTTTCCCAGATCGCCTCTGATTGCTTCAACTATATGGGCAACACTTCAAACTTGAATCCAGCTCCTGGAACAAAGCTCAGTGTCATAGACTTCAATTTAAGTGTCTAGGGTGATCTCTTCCTACCCCTTTATGACATATGTAGATGGTTTTCCTGCCCTTGGTGCCAGCAAAGAACTTTATGTGCCAAGAAGAAATATAGCCCAACTCCCAAAATGGCCTTTGTAGCAATTGGTCAGTAACTGGAAAATTGTGTTTAGCAATTCACTGTCTGCTACAATCCTTGACATGATTCTATCACCAGCAATATTTTCATCTTGGGGATTGACTGTTTGTTAAAAAAAGATTATAAGCTAAAGTAGCAACCATTGACAAGCTTGATCAACTAATATAATTTCACAAACTAATTTCAATTGTTGACAACTGCATTGTTGTAATTACTTGAGTTTTGTCATGAATTTAGCAAGTTGATGAACATTTTTGCAGAATGATCATTTTGTCAAATTGGGTCTTACAGTCTTCTTTGTCTTCAGGTTTCATGAGTTGAGTTTATTAAGAGCTGATGACCAGCTTTGCTTTTGTGTGTTTCCTTGTATTTTGCACACCTAGTGCACTTGTGAGTACTTTCTATGTATACACAAGTGACACCATTTCAGCTTGTGAACTGATCCCCATTTGTGGCTTCCAGACTCAGGTAGAAAAACACAAAATATTTTGACCTGCATCCCCATCCAGCAGCTGATCAGAACTGCACAGAAACTTTTACCAAGATCATATTCTTCACTAGTTGGGAGAGCGCTGCTGAGAGGCATCATCTGCTGTGAATGGGTTGTGGGCATGGTTGGGAATGTAGGAATTGGATGGAGCAGACAGAAGACTGGTGGACTAGTTTGATTTGGTTGCAAGGACCAGCACTGGAAGTCTTCCGACAGCCATGATCACAACCCCCAATCCAACAAACCCCACACAGTCCCTTTTCTCTGCCAACAAAGTCACAGATTTCTACATGGCTAATGCTCCCAAAATCTTCTCCCTATTCACGTACAACATCCTGCAAACTCACACATACATCATCAGCAAGCTGCATGATCAAGCATCATGATATATGTATTGTAGCCTCACTAGGATCAGATCAGGAATGACTTTCAAGTCCTAGCTGGTTGATTAGAAATTGGAAAACTCATGGGTTCATGGGACATTGTGTAGTTGCATGCAGAATGATCTAGAATTTTGTATCTTCAGTTCTGTGCTAATTTCTTGGGGTGCATGTGATTGCAGAGGGCCTTGTGGCCAATTGTGGAATCTACCATCGTATCACTTTTTGAACCCAAGTATTCAGCCAAAGGGTTGGGGAAGCTGCTCCATGACAAGTTGGGTGGTGATCTTTAGCCAATTTTGCTCATCTCTGTTATAATTCCATTTTTTTGACATCAAGATCCAGCAACCAGTCCTCTTCTCTTCATGGCAGGTGCTATCTCTCCAGCTTCTCTTCAATACATGCTGCTTTTATTCAGACAGCCTCTGGTGATGAGCTCCCAGTAACACTAGCAAATCCAGCTATGTCTATGCTGACAAGTTCCACATGCATGTTTCAATTCAATGTCAAGAGGATCAGCTTTGGCTGTACCTTCAACCCTTATATACATGACAGAACCTGCGTGCAAAGTGACAGATCCTGAATGATTCAAAAAATTCTGTATTGTCAATTGACAGGAGAAGAAAGAAAATTTCTTGTAGGAACAAATAAGAAGAAGATATAAGAAGGCAAAAGAAGCAAATTACCTTCTGGAAAGAAAAGTGTGCCCGAACAAAAAGTTGCGCCCAAAGAATTTTTTTGAATCCTGAAAGCTTGAGACCTTCGTTGGAATTTGCTGCGTCCACACAACTCTCCTCAACAACACAAAATGAAAAACTGCGAAACTTGCTGTTTATGGCAAACTATGAAAAATTTGGTACTTATGATGAAGTGGAAGAAAACAAAAGACACCCTAAAATGACTTGATAGCAACATGAAAGCACTTCAACTCTTGCATGTCCAATTCTCTACAACAAAACAAAACCAAGAATAAAGCTTAAACCTAATCATCTAGCAGAACTCTTCAAATCTCTCTCGCCTTTTCATTTCCCAAATCTGCTGATGATGTCATAATGTGATATCATCAGGCATATGACATAAATTTTTTAACCTTGCAGATGTATGCAAACTATTGTTATAATATTCTAATGTATTGATATACAAAAGGTGTTTAATATGTTTGTTTCTAGGCGTGCATTAAAAATGTTACAGCTAATGAAATTGCTAGAATTTGTGGTCACAATTCTCTTCTTAATTGTCTTGAAAGAATGACATCTATCTATGAAGGAAGATAGTTTGTTTTGATTTTACGGATAAGACCCACCGAACCGGGAGGCTTCGGATGAAGAGGGGCGCATGGGCTTGGTTCCATGACAGTTGGACTTGTGGTGCAAAAGTTCTTGAATATTGAATGATTTCTTCACTGAAAATTAAAATAAAAACGTAGCTGAAAATTTCGGAGGCATTGGAATGTGCCTTTGGTGTTGTTGGAAAGATCTTGATGAGCAGGATTTAATAGAATTTGTTTGATAAGATTTGGATTCAGAATGTGGGAGATATTGATTTTAAATTAATTTCTGCCACTGAAAATTCAAATAAATCCCAAAAAACCAGGTTTGGGAAGGAAAACTGAGTTTCAGGTGTGGTAACACTTGGGCCAACTGCACAGGCCACACTAGTTGTTATAAGTAGGATAGTTTTCTTGATGTGGTTTTAGGTTCTATGGGTTAAGTTAAGGGTTTAAGGATTAATTATTAATAAAATTAATAGTGTTAATAATATCATCATTGAAATTTTACTTTTTGCATCTTTAGGGAATCTTAAAAAGTTTTCTATTAACCCTAATTTAACCCCATTTTATACCTTATGTTTAATAATATCTTATTATTTTAAAATAATTCATATAAATCAACAATTATCTATCTTTTGCAGTAGGTGAAATGTATGAATATTTAGAGCATGGAGACAAAATTGTAGACTCATGTTTCAAAACATATTAAATAATATTAATGTATTCTCTACATGCCATGAAACCTGTTAGTTTATTTTTAAAATAGTTAATGCCATACATTGCTATTAATCCATCATGAATACATGGAAGGATCAACACATGTTAATGACTTTTGAAGCTTCAACACACATGAATGAATTTTGATTATTTCATGTCAAGAGCAAAATAATATTCTTGAATATTTCAAAATAAGTATATATATTTTCTTTCACAGTTCTTTTTTCTTTGAGAAATTAATATTGAAAATTACAAAAAATTATAGATAGTATAATTAATGTCAAAGATGCCAGCGTAAATAAAATGTCAAAATTCCTGTACAATCAATTATGCAATACACAAGATGGACTATTTAGGGTATAGGAAGTCATATTATTTGCATAAGGGATAAGGATCACCAAATGAACTAAAAAATTAAGGCATACAAACTATTTGATCTTATAAGTCCTACTTGTTCTTTTGGCAATAATTTCATCTTCTATCTTCTTTTGCAATGTCCATAATAATTTTGAAGGTTTCCATACAAATTACCTCATTAACAAGTTTTGTTTTTAAAATAATCCATAGTTCCAACCTTAGATGCATGCACAAATATAAGGGATATAAAAATAACTTGGACAGTGTTGATATCCAACAGTTTGTGCATTATGAACTTGGGAGCAAGACTTCTTTTTTAATTTTGTGATGTAGTCACATTGCTAATCATCCACATGAGGAATTAGTCAAATTTGGCTGCATGTTAGGTAGAAAGTAGATTTTTTTTCAGAATCCTACTATATTTTTGCCACAGGTTGGAGCCTATTGGCCAAATCTAATGATTTCAGAAAAAAATTCATCAAAATCTAACACCTTTGGCACTTTTTTTTCACACTCACAAAAATCCTTTGTATGAATTGCAGGGAATCTTTTTTCTCATCAAGTGATAAAAATTTGCCAAAAAAGAAACTCATAAGTGTCACTTCTCCAAAAGGTGTGCAAAGCAATTCAGTTCTATTTGGTGATGGGGCACTCCAGCATGCAATTGAAGCACCTTTGTTGGGTGCTTTGTTTTATTGACGATTGGCAGGTTTTCATCAATTGAAGGGGTCTGCTAAGTGGACAACAGAATGCATATTTCAACTTTGAGTTTGGAATCTTGACACTTTTCTTTGTTGGATCTGACAAGAGAGAAAAGAGCTTCATATCACTGTAAGATTTTGACATAAAAGTTTTGGCTTGAAATTGGAACCAATTTGTTAGTGACAGCTTCAGACATAGTTGTAATCTATTGGTTACACATTTTTATCAAATTCATCTAGTATTTGTAAAAACCCAGCTGGATTTTTGTAGTGCATATTTGGAGATACTCTCACAAAGTGTTTAGTGTATTATGGTCAATAGGCTTTAACAGAGATGGATGGGCTTTCCAATTTCGTAAAGCCCAGTGGCCATTCTTTTATTTTTAATCCATGGGATAAAAAATAAAAAATGAAAAGTGACACCTCATTTTAACATTATGTAAACCCCACGGATGGGAGCTTTACAGAAATTCTGGACTCCCTCAGCTCCCACCTTTGGGTTCCTTATTTCCGTAAGCCACCTGTCCTGACCATGTTAGCCTACCTGATTCCATCATTTCAGGGGATCTTGTTTGAAACCCCCATTAAGGCCAGAGCCATTACACATTGAGTCAGTTGTTACCATATGGAGTGCCACTGCCTGCCAACAGACTATGGCGCCTACATTGTTGACAAATATGCCATCGTGAATTTGTGAGCAAAATTGTGAATATGGTAGTAACTTGACCTTATATATTCCAATGAAAACTGATCCTAGTTCCTCATAGCTTAGCTTAGCTCTCCTCACCAGAATTTCATAAACATCTTTTGTTTTAGGTGAACTTTGAAGCATGAACCCTTGAAGCAGGGACTTTTTCATACCAAATTTTCACTATTTTTCACACAAAAAATCTGAGAACAGCTCAAGAAAACATGTAAATTTTCATCAATTGCTACTGGTAAAATTGGAATTTTGAAAGAAAACCAATACCTTGAAAGTTGAAGGAGTTCAAACTTGTCCATTGGGATTGCAGGTTCAAAGATGGTCAACCTCTTACATTTCAACAATTGATTCGATAACCAAATATTATTTTCTAAAAGGTCAAATGTGGATGCCATGATAGTTGTACTTGTTTGAAGATTGCAATAGGTAACAAGCAATTTTGGGTGATTCTCACAAGGGGACATGGTTCTCATCTCAATTTTCAATTTGGTTTTAAAATTGAGAATCATCATGTATCACATTTGGTGAGAACTGAGCTGAAAACCAAACTCCTAGGTTCTCCCAAGAGTAAGAACTGGTTTCGTAAGAATTGGTTTCAGTGATTTTTAAAGAAAACTGAAAACTGGGTTCCCACATGGGCTGAATCTGGGTCCAGTTCTCAACCCAATAGGTAGTAGAGCTTTTCATAAAGTAAAAAAAAAAAGTTATAAAATCATTAAGAGGATGAGATTTCTAAAAACCAGTGAAAAAAATACAATGGACTTAAATGAAGCTCAACAAGAATTCAAACTCCAAATTTCATCTCATTTGTCTTTTCTTAATTGCCTTGAACTAATCAGTATCATTAATTGGCGATGCTAGTTGCACTACAATTATAACTGTTTTCAAACCACATGTATTAAAATTTAAGTTTGAACATTTTCTACCCATATTTAAGAAAATTTCATTACTTTACAACAGTGAATGTAAAGCTTTAAAGAGGGTTAAGCAATGCAAGAAGGGCCCCAAGTAAGGTCAAAGTAGGGTCAAAGCAAGGTCACTTTATGGAAAACTCTAATAGGTAGATTTTTAAAAAAAAATTCCTTAACTTTTTATGATTCTTTAAAAAAAATTGAGAATGTGATTATAATATATATATATAAATATTGAGAACTAGGTCGGTTTTCTCCAAGACTAATTTTTTTTCAAAATCAAGAACTGACCCGGTTCTCACATAAGAGCATAAAGAACTAGATTCGGTAGCTTTTGAAAAAAAATGAAAACTGCCCAACACTAATAACATGCCTACAACATTGTAAGAGAGAATATAGGTGCACAACAAAAAGGGCTACACCTATTTCAAGTGCTAGTATATGGTTTGGGATATGTTACCAATTGGTAAATGTAAGCATATAATTGTGTAAAGTTATTTGATTATGTGTAAAACAAGTTGTGTAAATGTAAAACACACTGCATATTTTGTTCATTCCACAAAGAATTTTACAATATAACAAAATGGGGGAATTGCTCCTCTCACTTTTCAATACCTCTCTCATTACCATTGAAGATTATGGTTGGCAAAATATACATATTAACAATGTGAGTTGGATATTAAAAAATCACACAAAACTCCCACCATGTATCAAGCTAGGTATTAGAATTGATAATCACAATCATCAAAAGAATCAAATATTAGGTTCTAATACATAATAATGGTTATAAAGTTAAAAACACCTAGTTATTATGTATAACTATGATTTTAAAAAATAACTGCTTAAAAATTTGATAATTTTTTCATGAAACCCAATCATTCTTTGAAGTTTTTGAAATATTTGAAACTAATGATTCTTTGGTTTTTGTTTTGTTTTCTCAAAATACCCAAAACTTCCCATTATCATTGAAAATTATGGTTTATGGGAAAATGAAGGAATTTCATTTTCTAATATCATTGACGATGATGGTTTATATAACAATGAAGGTATTTCTATGCAAGATGACAATGAAAGCACATGCAAGATCATAGGGGGTTAAAATTCACATGAAAAAAGTTGTTGACAAAGCTTCTAGGAACACTAGGAGTTCAAAGATGACCATGACATCATCATTTGCACATACAAAACATATGGTCAAAGGAGAGTAACATGGGGAAGTTCACTTTCAACTTTGTTATTCAAGATCATAACATAAAATAACACAAAATGACAAAGGGTATTAAGGAGTTCATTTGAAACAACTTGTTGTTAGAGCTTGCAACAATTACATTAAGAGTTACACAATGACCGTGCACCACCTTTAGTTTCACCTAAAAAAACCTAAGTGGTGATGAATAACACATTGGGGGAAGCTCACCACATGCCACAATGAAAGGGATTTTATGAGATGTTCTATGACACTTAATTCTCATACCTATTTAGCCCATTTTTCTCTCCTACTTGTTATTTGCTTTATTTGCCACCTTATTTTATTTTATTTTTGTTTCAATTTGATGTTCATAGCTATTATCTCAAATTGTATGAAAATATTTAGCAAAACAAAGGAAATGCATCATGCATATGTAATAAATATTATGTTCATTCCTTCACAAAGAATTGAAGTTTGTAACATAATGGGGATATATACATCCCTGGGTTGTTGAAAATAATAAATTTTAAAATAAAATTGAAGATAATTTATACTTGTATAGCCCTACATGACCCAAAAAAACAAATCACATAAAAATAATTCAAAAATATATACACATTATGTGTCGTAACCTTAGCCTCGAGCTCACAACTAAGGCAAGGGCTTATGAATGTGCGAGCCAAGTGTGAAGCTTGGGAGTCACATTTCATGCTCCCGGGAGTGTGAAAGAGTGCGAGGGCAATGAACCCTCACACTCCCAAGTGAGCTCTCACTTTGGGCATTGAAGTCTCAATGGACTCCCAAATTTTCAGAGAACGATTCCAAGGATCAAAACTCATTAATCAAAGAATTTCTTATACCATTAAAAAGTTTTTGGAATGTAGATGTTTAAAATGGGTTCACATGACCCATTTGGACACTTCAAACACAAGTTATGGTCAAAAGAAGGGTCGGGAATCAAATTGGCAATTTGACTTCTGACCATTAAAAATCAGAAATCACCCCAATTTACTTACATTTAGGTGGCGTGCTAGATACCGTTGAAAAGTTTTCGATGAGGGCTATAATTTTGCTTCAAACTTCATTTCAATTGGAGGTTTACACACAAAGTTATGAGCCCCCAAAGTTGTGGGAATCCCAACTTTTGGAATTTCGGGATTCCCACTTTGGAGTCTTGGGACAAAATGACATTTAAATGCTGGTCCCATGGCCAAGCACATAGTATATTATAAAGGGGAAGGTGGTGGCTTCCCCAAGTCCGAGCTGTGATGATTCTTGTGAGTTTGTGTTTGCCCATGGCTTGTCCATGCACTAAAATGTTCCAACTACACACTAACCAATTTATTCTTTCATTTGTGTAGTTCCATATGAGTAATTGATTTGCTTATCAATCTTCCTAATCCCCATCTTGGAATTTCAACACGCCCTTTTACCCTTGAAGCGTTACAAGCCAAAAAGCACGGCCCAATTCCTTCTCCTTCCATTGTTCTCACCTTTGGACTCATAATTGAGTCCATCAAGGAGCTTGATGGTGCATCACTATGCATCTATAAGTGCAAATCTCAAAATATACTGAACTTAAAATGTAGGTGTTAAAATTGGACATGTTAGTGAATGATTTTCCACTTATAGAATTTTTCATAATAATTAACATCACCATTTACACTCATGTTTTTTCATTTTCTTGTTAAATTTTTTTTTTCTATTATTTTTTATTTCCTTCCAAAGATAATTGCAACTTTGTGTTTTTTGTATTATGTTGTTTTGCATTTATGTGCTACTACTTTGTGTTGCAAAATCTTTTGTGCTCGAAATTTATAAATTTGTGTTATTAACTTGTAAATTTTAGATATTTATGTTGTTTATTTCACAATTGAGTTGTAGGTTTTTTGTTGAATATTTGTGTTGCAAATATGTGTTTTGCAAAACAACTTTTAGATTTTGTTGTAGATTTGGGTTTTCATTTTTTTACTCCAATTAAATTTCTATTTCAAAAAAATGCCAATGTAATTACCCATCAAACTATTAGAGAATCACAATTATTTTAACTATATTAGTAATAATATGTCATAAATTGATGAATTCATTGGGCTTTCAAAGTTTCAATCCAATTTTCTTAGTTTTTAATTTAAATGACACAACGTGATGCATTTTGTATATAATATTTTTTGTTTTAAATGATGGATCTTCCATGACTATTTTTTTACTTTGAAAATGTTTTAAATTCTTTGAATACTTTTTGGCCTATATCTTCTTGAGTCCTCGTTTTTCACTATTCATCATGTGGTGACCAGCAAGTGTTAATTAATTTCAAAATTATAGCGCATTAGTGAAAAAAAATCTTTCTTTGATCATTCAATTAAAAACATTCAATGTTTGACAATTTTGTGGTGAAATTTATTGGTATTTTAAATCAACTTGCTTTAGTTTTGACAAAGTAATCAAATTGTTCACTTTATTTTGCTTACATTTAAATTGTGTGAATAACTATTAAGATTTTCTTCCTTTTTCTTTTTACTTTTCAATTAAAATCCAATGGAAGATAATGATCATTGGTGGGATTTTTTTTAGGGTATATTTTGAAATTGGAAAAAGATTTTATTTTATTTTATTTTTTTATTTTACATTGAACATCCAATAGAAGGCAATGACCATTGGTGGGATTTTCTTTGAGTCTACTTTTGAGAGTGGAGGGAAATAATAAAAATCAATGATGAGCTAAAGATTAAAATGCCAAACCTTAAAGTCAATGACCATTTTTCTAATTAAACCTTCCTTGCCCAAATTGAACAAAGAAGGAAAAAGTAATAATAATGCTCAACATCCATATAACATGAAATAATTTTAAAAAGTTGTAATTAGTGCTTTTAAATAGTAAATTAAGTCTTATAAAATGACAAAATTTTAACAAAGTTTTGATATAAACCTTAACATAATAAGATTAAAAGAATTTGATGATTTTAAAAGATTTTTTTGAAGTTTTTAAAAAATATTCCATATTAATAAGCTATCACCTAGGGCGGCACCATGACTCCTACTAACTTGGTTTCACCCAATAATGAATTAATAGTTGCCTTAACATTTTTTATATAAGATGTCAACTTTTTAAAACATGTCCAATTACAAAATTCATTAGTTCATTGAATTCCTTGACTTCCTTTAGTTTAGCCATTCCCTTGATCTAATTTTTTGGTAGAAATAATGATTTTGCAACCATCACCAAATTTAATCCTATCGTTCTAGATATGTGCCTATGGTCATAATTTTTTTCATTTAAAGGTCCCTTTTGTAGTTCATACCTTTTACATTGTTTTGCCTTGGAATGTTGAGCGGTTGTTGTGTTTACCCAATTTGATTAAATTCAAGTTGCATGCAGTGTCATTCAATATTTTCATTTGAATGGAACTTAATTGTCATAAAATCAATTCATTTTTTTGTGAACAAAGATTCTTTGACACATTGCATAAGATGTTTAATGCTGAGATAGTAGGAATAGATATTAAAGACCTAGGTATTTTATAAGGAAATACGCTTCACTCTTACTATGCAACATTTACCTTTACAAATAAAACGAAGAGATCCTACACCTGAAGCTCAAGCTAGAAAAGGGCTCAAGTTGAAAGAAACGGGAAATGAAAGTATACCAAAATATGAATGCAAGTTCAGTGATTGATGCCATGTTAGATGAACAAAATATGCATAAGATGGGAAGGCTTGCTTCTTTGTTACCTTTTACTTATGCTATGATGTTTATAGGCAACCTATCTTTAATAGGTTTCCCTTTTTGTATTGGATTTTATTTTAAAGATGTTATTTTAAAGCTCGCTTATATTAAATATACAATTAATGGTAACTTTGCTTTTTGGTTGGGAAGTGTTTCTGTCTTCTTTACTTTTTATCATTCTTTTCGTTTACTTTTTAAAACCTTTTTAGCACCAACATCAATTCATCCATTGAATGTCATTAATAGTGGTTAACAACAAGGTGAAAGTATGATGTGGACCAATTTTGGCAAATGCAAAGTTCATACATGAATACACAAATTTTGCAATCCCTTTGTTAGCCCTCTCACAATTTGAAGCCTTAATCTTAATATAATCATCTTAAAAAATTTATAACCTCTTTTTAAATGATTCAATCACTTTGACTTGTAACTTCTTTTTTTCTTACATAAATATATTATAGCATGGTTAGTGCTAATATGAATTTTTCTTTCCCTTCATTTATTTGTTTATTTTTTCAAACACATTTATGTTTGAATAGGAAAATTGTTAAATGTTCATCATGCCTAGTTAGGCCTAATTGAATGTCATCATTTGCTACACACTTTTTTTCATATTAATAATACAAAAATATTTTTTTATAAATGAATTTTTAATTTTTTAATTTTAATGTCCATTATGGAGTTTGGACTTTTTAAGATATTTCAATTTAGAATGCACATGTAAAGAAAAAAAATCGTATTTCTTGAATTTCTATTTTTGCATGTCATCTAATATATGTTTAATAAACTTATTTGATTGAAATCTAAAAACTTATTTTTTCCATGGAAAAAATAAATCCACATTCATATAATTTGTAATGTGTTAGAAAAAAACTACAAATTTAAGAGTCTAAAAGGGTTTTAGTCCTTTAAGGTGGACCAAAAATGGTTATTTATTCTTAAGATTTTGATATAAAATTCATCTAAATTGACCAAAAATCAATTCAACAAATTTCATATTTAAATTTTTGATGAAATATCTAATGGGCACTATATATTAATCATCAAACCAATGAAAAATTTGAACCTCCCAAACAATAAAAAAATAGACCATTTTTTTGTATCGTGGTATTTGTTTGTTTTAATTTTGGGAAGTTTTGATTTTTAAGTCTATGTTCATATTTTGGCAAATTTAAATACCAGTTAAGTACCATGTAATTTTTTTCATATATTTAAATTGTCATATTCAAGCCATATTCACACTTTTTAAAAATTCAATAATTAATGTCAATGTATTTGAAGATTTTATACTAAAAGCATTCATGGATAAAATTTTGTCCTCTAAACAACCAGTACACACAATAATAATGTAACTATTTTTATTTGCAAAAAATTTATATGCATTACATTATACATATAAAATTTCACATTTATTTGAGTCCAAACCATTAAAAAATCAATATAATTATCCTATATTAATCTTCAATTACATTTCATTACTTGTAAAAAAATAGTGATTGTAACATCCACTTTGGTCCAATGCATTATACTTTCACCTAACACACAACTCAAGTAATTATTTTTAAAATTGATTATGCACATGAAAATAAATATGCATTTGAAAATATGGTTTTAAAATAATTTACATTTACAAATATGGTATATGAACATATAATTAATATATGTTCAATCATACAATGTGTACATGTTCCAAAATTATAAGGAAACCTCTAGAAGGTCACACCATCTTTATCAATAAACAATGAAATTTTAGATCCACTAACCTCATTTATAAATTGGTAACAAAATTATACCTTTCAAACATAAAAAGGTATCCAACAAATATAAAGAAATACATTTCAAATTAAATTAATGGGTGTCCAATCATAAAAATTTTATGTTCTTCAATGATCTTTAGGTCTAAATGGAAAGATTTTAGTAAAATCTTGATTTTTGGTACACCTATTGGATGAAAACATGGTCAAAAGGCCTAGGGCAGCAAAGTAAAAGTCATTTTCTAAGCATTGCACATGACATGTGTCATTTTTACATTGGTTTATAATTTATAATTTAGTATTTTGGATACTTAATTTAACACTTCATGTTAGTTATAAATACATTCTGATTACAAATTGATTTTATATTATATAATATGCATTCATGCCTTTTATCACATTAATATGAACAACTTTTGCTAGGACCACATTTTCAGAATTCATAATTTTCAGGGTCAAAAACACATTTGGTTCAAATGTGCTCAAATTGGTTATATAAAAAAAAATCATTAGTTCAAGACCTTTTTTAAAAATAATAATCATCAATGTTAAAATCCTCTCCAATTTTCAGAAGGAATGGTGCACATTTGGTAGGAAAAAAAACCGTTTGGAAAAAATAAAGATTGTCCACTCTCCAAGTTTGAATGATTTGAACATGCAAAAACATTTTTGATATGTGTCAAGCTTTAAACATATAAACTTTGCAATTAATGAAAAATATTCCAAAAAAATAATGATAATCCAAGCCATTATGCATCCCTTGTGATTTTTCAAACATACAAAATGCAGTTTTAAAAAGTGTTCATTCATTGGGTGGCTCCTTTGATTGTGATTTCACCCTATTCTTTATATTACCATTTGGGTCCCAATGTAAATACAAATCATGACAATTGTGAGATTAAAAAATAGCCTAGTACTTGCAATCTCTCTAGTAAGTGTAACTTAGGAGGTTGAGCATTGAGCAAGCTTGTGCTCATTGATGTTATGGGGCTTTCCTTTGTATCCTGGAAGCAAGTTGATACCAGATCTTTTCAACCTTAAAAATAGGAAATTATGTTCCATGAAGTCCCCCAAAAAATGAGCTCACAAATAGCTAGTTTTGTAGTAATTATACTTTATGAAAATATTATTAATTAGGCCCAGTTCGTTTTTATTAATTTAACCCTAAACGCAGACTCCATGGTTACAATCGAAACCAAATTATACCCTAAACCAAGACCCATGGTTCCAATGAAAACCAAATTTAACCCTAAACCCAGACACCATGGTTCCTATCAAAACCAAAACCGGACCAACACTTGACACTGAAAATACCTCAAAAAATGGGGTGGGGGGGGGACCATTTAATGAAAACCACATGGTTTGGTAGTCTCTTTCCATTACAAGAGACAGAGACCATAAATCTTAAATCTATTTTAAGCTGATCTAGAAATTAAGCTTTAAATCCAGAACTTCCACATGGAGCAGTTGTGAAATTGCTGAAATTCACCTGTGCGCTCTAGTGAAATTCTTTGTTGATTAATTTTGTTTTTTTAAAAGAAAAAAAACTGAATCATCATCGGACGTGCATTACATCTCATAAATGTACGAATCATAAATATTGCTGTTTGATTCCAGCGCCTCTTGGAAACTGAAATTAAAAGACTCCTGCTGCTGGTTACAGTCCACGAAAGTCGCGGCTTGATCCAAACTTGTTGCCGTGATGCAGCAGCTTGCCATCGGTTTGTCCTTGAACGGCCCGGGTGCTGGTTGATCCGCTAATCTAGACTGATACAGACTCGCTAGAGCTGCGCGGCGGCGCAAATTGTAACTGGACACATGATCAGCAGCAGCTCCTGCAAGAACTTCTTGTTGTTGTTGATGGTGGTGGAAGTTGTTGTTGCGTTGATCTGAATTTTTAATAACTGAATCAGCTGAAAGCTGCTGCATCGACGATGGCGTACCAGCTACAGAAGAAGCTGCAGCATTTGCAGTACATGAGTTCCTGCTAGCCTGCTGGAAACCCGGCGCTATATTATCACTAGCAGCTGATTGTTCTAAAACTGTAACCGGATGCTGGAGCTCTTCAGCTGCGGAAGGGCCGGAGCCATTGCAGTAGTTGCCGTTGATCATCTGATTGCAAGTCAGTCGTGACTCCAGATTGGAAGCTGCAGCTGCAGTAGTCGTTAGAGTATCGGATTCTGCAGCTGATGTTGATGTAGTCGCGGGTCTAGTCGAGTCTGATTGATGATCAGCCCCGCCAGCTGCGTGTGGATTTTGATCTGGAGATGACGATCGGTGTCGATCATGGTGAGGAGAGGAGCTTGACATGCGTATTTGCTGCTGCTGCTGCACTGCTCCTCCGGGGCTAGAGTTTTTGTTAGTCTGATCAGCAGGCACTGGGTTTGCGATTGCAACAGGTGGGCTACCGTAGTTAGTACTAGCAGTAGGTGACGAGGAGCTGGTTGTTGCTGCATGTAATTGAGGAGCAACTGATGCAGGAGAATCTGTCGACATGAGCTGCTGCCGTTGCCGCAGTCCTGCAGCATGATTGGACGCAGCAGCTGCAGCTAGCTCTTTGGGAGTTACGGAAGGCAATTTCGACAGGAGCGCTTGGAGACTAGACATAGAAGGAAGCAGGTTTGACGAGTTGCCGCTCTGCAATGGAGTGCCTGTATTATTAAGCGCCGCTTTGGGAGGCGAAGAAGGGCAGTCGGAATCACGGGAACCATAGCTCCCGCCGCTTCTTTGCAACTTTCCCGGCGACGATGAGTAGTAACCTGGATAGTCGTCGAAATCAAAAGGAAGCCCAGGCATACAGTCCATATCTGCTTGAGGGCGCTTGATTCCCAGTATTGAAGCTGCAGAATCATGTACGGCAGCATATCGTGATGATCCATTCATGCCCGCGAGTCTCGAGGACAGAAACTGATCTATTGCTGTTGGACTGATCAAACCATTCGACAGAAATCTGGTATGATGATACAAGTCCGGGCTCGTGATCCAGTTGCCGGACTGATCAGAGGGTGGAGACTCTGCTTCTCCGGCAGCTTGATGATAAGCTGCTCGTCTAGTCTTGCCACCACTAGTGTTCATCGGGGTAGGGTGGGATACAAAGACGCCTGGAATACTTTGCAGGTAGTTGAACTTGTGTTGCAACAGAATCACGATGTTGAGATCCTCAACGATCTGTAGGTCACATGAAGATTTTGAGAACCAGTCAAACTCAACGCCGGAGTCATCTATCCGGCCTATCCAACTACATCTTACCAAGTAGCTAGCTTGATTCATTCTTGCCGGCTAAACCTAGACTTCCAAGCATCCGACGACAGAATCCAGATGATCCTGAGCCATAGAAGATAGAGTCTCGAACCTTTAGAGTTGAACCAAGCTGTAGCAGCCCTCCTTCAACCGGCACCAACGCAATTGTCTGTGCCGGATCGATCCCACATGCAGATTGAACCAAATGTTACTTCCTGTGGGACTTGGAGAGTATCGTTGTATAATATACAAATTATAACAAACAACATACAAATCATTAACAATCCAAATTATTGTGCTCCCCTTGCTTGTGATTTTCTCACATCCCTTAGTATGGCTCCTTTTCCTATGTTTGCACCTTGTGTGTATGGAGGCCTGGAACTGCAGGCAGCGTTATCACTACCAAGAAGGTCTTTCATATAAGCCCTTCCCCGTCTTTGGGGGCGCACTCTCATGTATTGCAAGACGTACAAACACCAGTTCAACTACTTTAGACAGCTCTCTAGCTACCTACAATAGTGTTGAGGAACAACTACTGCAAAGTTCTAGCCGATCTCGTAAATGATCAGTACTTCTAGAAACGGCTCCTAAGAGATTAGAACAACGAACCTGAATCCCAGCTCTGAATTGACCTTCCCATGTTCTCGGATGCTGCAAAAATTCCAGCAGAACCAGTTTTTCAGTGTCAATGCAAGCTCATGAGTGTCGACACCTAGCTAGTCCTGCAAGCTAGCTAGCACAGCTTGACGTGCAACGTCGTGAAGGTGCGAAGGTCTACAGCAAAGTCGAGGATGCAGCAATTCCAGCTAGATGATGATCTATAGCGCTCTCAGATAGTGTAAGCAACGCATGTACATCTAGAAGGTGATGATGATATCATACACCTGCATGAGCAGCTAGCTGGTTAGGTCTAAGGAGTGTTAAGAAATTGCAATAACGTACAGGATCGAGAGAACCAGGCCACGGTGACAAGAGACTGATTCCTTGCTCTTGAGCTTCTCGGTACACCCATTTGTGGATGTTGTCCGCTGCAACCTTGCCCATCAACCTGTACACGCAACACAATATGTCATGATCCTGCTAAGCAGAAATCTTCTTCCTTTCTGACCTTTGAAATCACCTGGGACAACCAATATATTATTGTCGGCCGAAGCTTCAATTTGAAGAGAAACGAGTCATGTACGCACAAAGCGCAATCAATCTTCACAATTACTGATTGATCGAGGCAGCTGCGATTGTTCAATGCCAGCAGCTTCGATTACCCTAGTAAGGCAGGGGACCATAAAGGATCAAGAGAGTAAGCCGCTTCAGATCCAAATATGGCTAGCTAGCTTTGAGGTTTTTCAGCGCACGTGGTTTCTGGAAGAGTAAGTCTCTGCTCTCGACGTGCAGTCTAGAAAAAAGCTTGATTTGGAGCAGGACCGACGTATGCACTTCGAGGAACAGAAGAGTTTGTAGCTAGTACTAGTTAGGAGGGCCACGAGTGCTCAGCACGACTGGTGAGAAAGTCTCCGACTAGTGCTTCATGCTGGAAACCTACCCCTCCCCGTAACTGTAAACCTCGTGTGACATTTTGAAGAAGAGTTCGGGATTGAAGCTGACTGCATGTTCCGCCTCACTCATGTCGCCTCCGTTGCAGATGCCACGCTGCTGCAGCTGTCGCAGCAGGAATGGTGATCCCGTCGACGTTGCTGCATCGACCTGCATCGAGGCTCCCGGCCCCGAGCTGCAAACGGAGAAGTTGCAAAACCCATCCTCCCATACCAAGTTCCTGCATTCCCCACTCGACCCATCCTTCCTGATTTCAGCAGCTTGCATTCTTATTCTGCTACTTCGCGCAGGCCTCTAGCTAGATCTTTTTGCACACAATTTAGAAGTCCTTGATGCCAAGCGCCTGCCTAGACCGCACTTGGGTTAGTAGTTTTGTTGAGAGTGAACCTTGGTCATCAGCCTGGAATCGACAACATCGTGTGTGCAGCTGGATACAAAGCTTAGAGGCGTAAGCTTCTAGAGTCTGCATGTCCAGAGATCAGAGAGCTAGAAAGTTCTCAAGTTCGAAGTAGTTAGGATTGCAGGAGTGTACCAGTTCCGCTCTTTGCCCTTGGATCTGTCGGGGAGGGTTCCTTCCGTCTCCCATCTGTAGGTCGGCACGGAAGCAAAGGTCTTAGAACGTTTCGAGGACCGTGAGCTCAGAGCTAGCTACTCCGGCAGCTACATGAAACAACTACTAAAATCACTTCCTAGAAAAAATGCGACAAGTTCTCGCATTGCTCTGCAATGAAGATCTGCTGCAAAATAGCAGGTGGTTCACAACGCAATGAAAATAATTGACAGCACATGAAGCTGCCACGGTCTGTCGCTGCACTTCCAAGGCACTCCAGAGCTAGCTAAACAAGCGAGAGGAAGTACTGTGAGTGAAAAAAATTATACAGGTGGGAGAGAGAACACGCACTGCGGAGGAGGGTAGTTGCGAGGTCGAATGCGCCAGAACACCGCGTACATCCATTGTGAATTAGTGCACAAGTTGCGCAGAGTTTGCTGCAACAGATGGTTCAATGAAGGCAGTCCGGCTTGGTTCGTCATCTCTCAAATCGCTCGCTCCCTATCTCTGTGGCCGGCTATCACCGTCTCTTTCTCTTTTCGACGAACTTGTCTGATCTCCCAGATGTGTGTTCACAAAGAGCTGCTGCTGGCGCTTGACAAATAATCTGAGGCCGGTGGATGAAGTACTCTAGAAGCAGTTGGAAACATTTCCAGCAGCGCGCGGAATCAGTCAGTTTCTTCAACTAGAGAACTTAGATTTCCACTCTCTTCAGTTTTCATTCAAGCCAAGTGAATCCCAGAAGAACTAGATCTCGAGAGTCCCTGTCTACAATATGACCCATGAGCTTCTTCTTCTCTTACAGATCATAACGAAAAGATCTAGGCGACTAGTTCGGCTTTAGACAAGCTAGACAATTTTTGTGCAGTGCAGGTTTTCGTTCCACAATATAACAAACATTGAAGAAGTGCAGGTGAGCAATGTGATCCAACCCTCTCTCCTCCTCCTCTTCTTCACGTCCTTTTGTTCGCGTCGGTTGCAACTAGATTACCAGCGTTCATGGATTCCAGAGCTTTCTCTGATCTCTCTCGCTCTCTCTCTTTCTTTCTCCCTCTCCACCAACTGCAGACTCTCTCTTGACGTCGCCAACTGCTGCTGCTACAAAAATCGCCAACTACTCAAATGCGTGTAGAACTATAAAATCATGACCCAGCTAACAACCGCCAGTCTTCAAATTGAAAGCTGAATAACTCTATTATAATATTCTTCAAAACTCTACTTGCATCTGATCCTGTAGTAGTCTTCTCTTCCACAATATCATCATGTGCGCGAGCTACGGTTATATATTTTACCAATCCCGCCATCGCCAGGACTCATGCTTGCTGAGATCAGAGATGCAGTTACAAACTAGATCTTTTCGACAAAATTTCTTGAGTCCGATTACACAGCCAAGACATGGTCCAGTACCTATAGGGAACTAGTTCTGATCACTGCATCATCCTAGCAGCTACAAGCTCCGAATCTCCAAGTTCTGATATTCACTGCAGCATTCTAGCACAGCTAGCTCCAAGTTCTGATCACAGCAACATTCTAGCTCACAGCTAGCTTCTCATGATACTTGAATTAAAACTAACTTGATATCGAGCAGCAAAACACACAAGTTCCTGCCATTCATTAGTTCATACACGCTGCTGATCACTGCAGAGTTTGTTCACTAAATCAGTCTCTTTGAAGCAGTCGGCAGCTCTCTCTACTTTTTCTCTCTGTCTCTCTTGTATCTCTCTTACTGAGCTCTCTCTACTGTTTCTCTCTCTCTGTGTCTCTGCCTGTCTGGTTCTGGAGTGTCTCTGTTTCTTGTGAAGCTTTGCTGTTTGTTGCAACTCAATAAGTAGTGCAGTTGTTGCACAGCAGTAGAAAAGTTGAAAATTCCCAATAAGGGAGAAATCTCGTTCTTCCCTTATTGTACCCATAATGGACGGGAGGAAGAGGGAGGGGTGGGTACGTGGGTTAGCTGGGATGCAGGCGTGGGTTGGTGGGTAGGGTGGGATGCAGGGGCTGGGTAGCTGGGTTAGGGTGGGATGCCGGGGTTAGTACAATCTGCAAGTAGAGCAAGTCCCTTATTACACTAGTATCCACTCCTCCCACCATCCCATCTCCTCCCAATGGGGATCTCTTGCTTGAAGTTCCCAATAGAAATTTGTTCCTCTACAATGAGTAAGATCTCTTTTCTCTACTAACCTATGCGACAAGGGAGTCTCAGTGCTCCTTTTGTAGGGGAAGACAATGTACCTGTTCCTTCCACCTAGGAATGTGCCCCGTTTGTTAGGGCAAGACGCCGTTCCGTCAGGTGGTAACAGGTTCTACCAGCACCTGTTCTAAAGGGTAACCAGCATTCCCCATGGTTTCCTCCAGTGTTCCCCCACTCATTTCACAAGTGGAACTGGCAAAACCAAAAGTGGAACCAGCATATGGTCACTAATGTCAAAAGACTAGTGTTGGCCAGCTATTGTTTTTTTTTAATAACCGCCAGGTAGGTCTTTCTTAAGAATTTTTTGGGTTATCGTGTAGGTAATCAATATTCTTGGGTAGGTTATACATAAGGGTATTAAAATAACCAATTGCTAACTGCCAGTTATCATGCTGGATATTAGTCAATATAGTGTTTTTTATTTTACTTTTACTTTTTTTTTTGGGTATTTTTGTTTTATATCATAAACATGTCTAGCATTTTAAGATTGATAACCTATTTGGATGATAACCAAGTCATTTAGGTAGGTAATTAAAAAAAAAAATTCAATATCAAGTGGTTAGGCTTATTAATTGGTTAACACAAAATCAATAACTAGCTCCAGTAGGTTATTGATACCTATGTTGATAGCCAAGTCAAAACTCAACAACCAACTAACATTGGAAAAGATGTACCTGGATAAAGTACTAAAATTGGACCTTACATTTTGTGTGGGAGAAGAATAAGCAAATGAAATTTATTAATCCAGGAAAAAAACCCAAAACATTATGATTGTCATTTGGTAGGATATAAATCAAAATTTAATTAAGTTGTAATTTTTTTTGTTGTAGTAGTCCATATTTTGCAAGATTTAATGGTTTATAAGTGACCATAGACTTTGATGATCAAATATTGAAAATCTTTGTTGAAATATGGGTTTATTTATAAAGTCCTTCATTTAATGAAGAAATCAAATTTGATGCTCTTTTTTCAAATATAAAATCTTCGTGATTTCAATTAAGGTAGGCAAAGTTTTAATGCTGAACATCTATTAACACCTTGCTGCATGGCTTATGTGAATAAAGGTATTATCTTTGCATATAAGTGTTAACTTGCTTCAAATTTGTAAGGCTAGATTATGCACTCCAAGTTAACAATAATAGTAACAACTTATTGTCCTTTTAGATGTCAATCTTTGATGGCATCCCAAAAAGCACATTATAATGCTGTTGCACAAACATTTTCACAACCAAATCCAATGTGTAGTTAATCATTTTGCAACTTGGACATGAATGACAAGGTGGAAAAGCAATGTTCATCTTTAACATTCCCTAACATCATAACTACAAAAAGTTTTGCCAATGTGTAAGATACTTAAAATGTAAGTGTTGCAAAAGGTTAGTGGATGTTAGTTTAAACCACAACTAAGTGACAAGGTTGCACACCAATGGGGGTTCTAAAGCAATAGTATGGTTGTTCTACATAATAATCTTGAAAAAAGAAGTTGAAAAATCAAGTTTCTCTTCATTAAGAACTTGGGTAGGGATCTTCACCCAATGAATCTCTAGGACAATATTGAATTTTTCAAAATAGAAATGAGCCTTAACAATGCCAAATGCCTCCAAAACATTTTCTTAACATAAAGATTCAACCAATATTGAAAATAAATGATGCCAATTGCATTCATCAATTCCTAACTTGGGAACCATTGTTCAAATTCAAAGATCAAAGAGACAACAATATGTGAATGTTGAACCTTGACCACTTTAAAAGCTATTATCCAGTCATCTCACATGGCTTGGGTGAACACACCATAAAAATGCATTTTTTTTGCAATTGATATGAACCTTACCCATGAATTAAAAAATCACAAACTATTTGTTTGTTGTAAGATTAGTCCACCATCCAATCAACAACTAATTCATAATCATTCATACATTGAAATGCTTGAAATTATATTTCTTTTATGGATTAAAATACATGTTGCACAACTTAACACATCACATTTTGATTAAAATGACAAAATCATAAACAAAAATGTATCTTCCTTACCCAAATTTCATGAGCACATCCCTTACCTCCAATATTAACATGATGTAAATCAAATCCATTGATGCACCCCCAAGTTCTTTAATGTGCTCAATTGTAAATCCAAAAGTGAAGACAACAAAAGGAAAAGAAGTTGGGGCGCGTTTCTTGGCTCGTAGCATTTCGAGGGGTAAAGGGGCATGTTGGAGCTCCAAAATGGAACTAGGAAGATTGACAAGCAATTCAATTACTCACACGGACCTGTACAAACCAAACAACAAGTTGGTTAGTGCGTAGTTGGAACACTTTGGTGCACGGATGAACTACGGGCAAACACGGACTCACAAGACTCACCACAGCCCGGACTTTGGGGGAAGCCACCACCTTCCCCCTTATAATATACTTTGTGCCTAGCCATGGGACCGGCACCCAAATGTCATTTTGTCCCAAGACTCCCAAATGGATGTCCTAAAATTCCCAAAGTTGGGATTCCTGCAACTTTGGGGGCCCATAACTTTGTGTGAAGACTTCGAAAGTTTTCCAACTTTATGTGGCACGCAACCTACACGCAAGGAAATCGGGGCGATTCTCGACTTTTAGTGGTTGGGAGCCCTTCTTTTGGCCATAACTTGTGTTTTAAATGTCCAAATGGGTCATGCAATCCCATTTTAGACATCTACGTTCCAAGAACTGACCAATGATATGAGGAATTCCTCAACTCAAATAGGTTTTGACCCCTACAATCACTCTCTAAAGATTCGGAAGTCCATGAAGACTCCAATTCCCAAAGTGGGAACTCACTTGGGAGTGTGAGGGTTCCTTCCCGGACACTCTCTTACACTCCCAAAAACATGAGATGTGACTCCTGAGTTGCCCTCTTGGCCCGCACCCTTGCAAGCCTTTGCCTTGGTTGCAAGCTAAAGGCTAGGGTTGCAACATCCATGACCACCTCAATGTCACAAAGATACTTTAGATTTATTTTTGTTGTCATCAATGTGTTCATGTCATCATTCACCTTCACCACCAAAGTTTTATATTTTGCAAGAACCTACTTAGCAAGGGAAAACATGGAGTTCCACCTAGTTTTTACATTATGTGGTAACTTTAATCCTTTGGTTTCCAACAACTTGAGAAAAGTGCAATACTCAAAATGTCTTTTTGGTGTAAATGACAAATAAGTATAAGTTTGTAACAACCCTTTTAATTTTACAAACCAAGGGATTTTTATTTCTTAAATGCATAATTAGGTTAGTCTAATGTGCCATGTAGTGCACACCATAATCAATAAATGTGCAATTTTAAACCTAAATTAAGTAACAACACATGTATGCATACTAATGAACATTGCAACCTCATCTAAACCAAAACAAACCATTTTGAAAATAAAATAATCAACTATTAAACCCCCATATTCCATCAAAAACTTCAAACCGATGCAATGAAGTTATCCACAAAACTTTGCCAACCACCCTTTCAAGATCCAATAACATTGGCATTTGTTTAAATCATCAATGATATGAATATGCACATTACATTAAGACTAATTGTCAATTGTTATAATTTCATCACAACTATTAATGAAGTACCTAGCTTTGGTTGATCTCATGATAATCTAGTGTATGATTCAAAATATGTCAAAAGTCAACAAAGTTTCAAAAACCTAGAAATGACAACAAACTAGAATGAATTTGCACTTCCTATCTAAAGCAATTATGTCAATTCAACAACAATGGTCCAACCCTTGCTAGCCCACAAATGTTCATTCTTCACATGTTGGTTTTCTATTGACATGAAATATTAGCCCATAACACATCCAAGGTGTGGAACCTTGCATTTTATCCTACATGTTTGTTTTTGCAAATTGTCAAACTTAGGCACCAAAAGATTTTCCATACCTTTAATCTCATTACACATTTTCAATGAACCATAATAAGTTTCTCATCACACCCTATCATTGTTTCAACCCATGGTAATTTCATAACCCTATTTCCTAGAAAACACAATTCAACTCCCATTCCCTCTTCCTATGTTTTCTCTTGGGATGCTCTAGCTCTTGTTTTGCATATTCAAAATCATGATCAAAAGGGAGTTTAACAAGATCAAAAGATGACAATGGTGCTAAAGGATAAAAAACCAAGGAAGCTTCAAGACTATGAAACTATGTTGCTAGATTTGACCCCTAAACCCTAAACACAAAACCATTGAACCTTTGCATAATGTAAATTTTAGGAAGGTTTTTTTTGTGATATCTATGCAACTTTGAGAAGAGAAAGGGCTCTAATCACAATCAAGGTACCCCAAAAGGAATGTCATAGTGTAAGGACTTCACCCAACAAAATTCAATTATAAACTATATTAATTAAAAATTAAAAAAATAAAATGACCAATGCATACTATGAATTACAATGGTTACAAAAATGGTTCAATCAACAAATTTGGTGCACAATTAAATGTCCTTACCATTCCTACAACTTAAGTTATAGTCCTAATCATTGAAATTGTTTGACGTTATAAAGGAACCATAAGGACTAGGCCAATTTTTTTGAATTGGAACAAATTTGATCCATAAATATAGATTATCAAGAGAAATCAAATGCCATGGAAATGGTCCCTTTTTCATTTGTCAAAATTCAACCAAGGTGTTTAAAAAACCTATATTTCAAAACAAAAATTAACTACAAGGAATAAGACTATCAAATGACATTTGTTTAACATTTTATAAATTACATATTAACGACCTAGATGTAAGTTATTGCCCTATGTAAAATTATTTAATTAATCATCATTTTCTTGGTCAAGGGCAGCTGAATATATGGCATAGACTAGCAAACTAGCATTATTTGTGCAAAAATGTCTTTGTTCCGCATTCACACACATTTGGAGGCCAAAAAAAACTCAAACTTCATTTCACCATCCATTAGAAATGACTTTAACTTAATTGCACAATTGAACAACATTGTTTTCCACAATCCTAGGGTTACCAAAGTGCGTCACCTTTTCAATTTCTTGTTGTTTTCACCCATAATCTTAGGGTTTGCCAAAGTGCCTCATCACCTTCTCGATTTCCTGTTGTTTTCTTGCTAGTTTGTCAATTCTTTCTAATAGTTTCACCAAACCAAGTATTAGTCAATCCTTTTTTCACCCTTGGTGGTTGTCATTTTTTTTATTGCATTTTGTAAATCTTCTTTTTAGGTTTATAATGTCATCGAGCTAAGTGTTTTTACCTTTTGAACATACTTCCTTTCAAGTTCTCAAGTGTGAACTACTACCATGGTCAATTGGCGCAACAAGATTGTGCCAAAAAAAGCTTTAGGGAAGATTGCAAAAGTGAGAAAAGTTGTTACTAAAAAAACACATTTTAGAAGAGACAAAGAGAGATGGCTATGGCATCAATTGTAGAAGTTCCTATTACCCTTCTTGAATTTTGGGTGTTAGGACAGACTTGTGTTCCTCTTTTGGAATGTAGTGCACCCAATACATTTACAGATAGGGATGCACACAATTTTGCAAAAGAGATAACATGCATCATGTTAGAGATGTTAAACCAAAATAGCATAGAGTTTCAAAGGACTATGATGGAGAAATTCTTACATCTACTAAGCTTGCAACCTCTTTTGCCCAAGTTTGTCCAAAACCAAAAAAGAATTCAACAATGTGCCGCAGTTTGTGAAAGCATAGCAAGTGCTTGGAGTGGCTTGAAATTTGGTATTGAAAAGGACAAATATGTTGCTCAAAAAATTGTTAAGGCTATTGTGGTGTCATCTAGTGGTCCAGTGAGTTTGCAAGCTACTAAAAGTTGCCTTGGTATGAATAAGAGAACAATTCAAAGGGTGTTTAGACTAAAAAAGTTGTTGGATTCTTAAGAAACAAGGCACAAGTGAGTGAAAGGAGTTAGGAAGCCAAGGAAGGATGGTATGACTCAAGCTTTGCAAGACTTGGTTTTCAAATGGTGGTTGGAAGAAACACAAATGAGCCCAAGGAAGTGCAATGTTGTCCGAAAATGCACTTAGAATTATTGATTTAATGGATTAACTTGGTGGAACTATTGGCATTGTGTTATAATTGTTAGTCTAGTGGAACTTTTGGTCTAATGCATTGGTCCATTGTGTTGAACTTCAATAGTTCATGAAGGTTAAGTGATGCATTATAGTGATTTTCAATGTCCCCAATGATTAAGTGTGTTCCATGAGTGGTTGCACTTCAAGGTCGACACATATGGAAGCTTATATACATAGTCTAAGCACGACTTTGTAATATAATGGTATTCTAATGTGTTTAAATGTGGGTGGTTTAGGATGGGTTTCAACTTGGGGAACTACATCAACACTTCATGGGCAAGAAAAAAGTTGGGTTGCATCCATTTGTATATGGTGCAAAGCAAACTTGAAAATTGTATCAACCCCCCATGGTAGTAAGGATGTGGGTTGCATCCACTTGTATGTGGTGCAAATCAAACTTGAAAATTGCATCAACACCCCATGGCAACAAGAATGTGGGTTGCATCCACTTGTATGTGGTGCAAATTAGACCTGAAAATTATATAAACGCCTTATGGTAGTAAGAAAATAGGTTGCATCCATTTGTATGTAATGCAAATTAGACTTAAAGTCTACATCAAGGCTTAAGGGATTAGCAAACTTTTACAACTTTTGGAAAAAAAAATCTAGATTTGAAAAGAAAGTAAAACATTTGAAAGGTATTGACCAAAGTTCAAAAGGCTAAAGCTATGATGACAAAAGCTTCCAAAAACATGTGGAAAAGCTTCAAGAAAACACTAAAAAGAATGGAAAATAGAACTTCAATGGAACACTAAAACCCAATTCTATGGGACTATGGGTTGTTGTCAAAAGGAATGCACAAACTTGGGGTCTAAAAGCTTTGGTGGGAATTGTTTTTTGAATTTTCTACTATCTATGTATATATAGAATTTTGGATGTATTATTGTCTAATATACTAAATATCTTATATACCTAGAATATTCATATACTTGAAATAACATAGGTAACTAATATACATATTACATTTTGGTACCTATACTTATACCTTTTATATATTAGAAAATATTAGGTATGTAATTTTATTATTTTAAGCAAACTTGAAGTATATTAAGTGTATTTCATACATATATGTGAAATAATATACTAACATACCTAAAATGATATATGTACAATATAAAATTTTAATTCAAATTTTCCCTCCAAAACTTCTTCTCAACTTTGTGCTTCCTTTTGGCAACACCCCATAATGATGGGCTTTGATGTTCCATTGAAGCTCTCTTTTCCATTTTTTTAGTGTTTTCTTAAAGCTTTTCAGTTTTGTTTTTGAAGCTTTTGTCATCATAGCCTTAGCCTTTTGAACTTTGGTCAATACCTTTCAAATGTTTTACTTTCTTTTCAAATCTAGATTTTTTTTCCAAAATCTGTCAAAGTTTACTAATCCTTTGAGCTCTAATGTAGTTTTTAGGTCTAATTTGCACCACACACAAATGGATGCAACCCTATTTTCTTGCTACCATAGGGTGTTGATACAATTTTCAAGTCTAATTTGCACCACATACAAGTGGATGCAAGCCACATTCTTGCTACCATGGGGTGTTGATACAATTTTCAGGTCTGATTTGCACCACATACAAGTGCATACAACCCACATTCTTGCTACCAAGGGTGTTGATACAATTTTCAAGTTTGATTTGCACCACATACAAATGGATGCAACCTAACTTTCTTGCTACCCGTGGAGTTTTAATGTAGTTTCCAAGTCTAATTTTTAGCACATACAAAGGAATGCAACCCAATTTTCTTATTACCATGGGTGTGATGTAATTTCCAAGTATGATTACAACCACATGCAAATGTATACAATCCAACTTGCTTGTTGCCATCAAGTGTTGAATACATGTTTAGCATAAATATTATAATAGAAAGTCATCTATGCTTGTGAACAAATTTTTAAAGCTTCAAAAATGGATGGGATTTGCCAAGGTTTTTATTGGATGTAACTTGTTTGACATGTATGTAAAATGTGGCAACAAGAAAATATGGCATGAAATGATTTCTTTTGTTTGTGATTCAAAAAGTTATATTAAAATGAACAAATACAACATTGTTTCCATTATTTTTAGGTCTAATATTGGTCACGTTTCAATTTTGATGTTAATTTCATGTATGACTTTTCACAAAATACAAATGTATGCAACCCACATTGTTGTTGTTATGGAGGCAAATGTTGAATGCATGTGTTCTAATACAAATGCATTTGAAAGTCAAGGCAAGTACATTCATGAACAAACCATTGATGATGAATAAGATTCATTATATATGGTGGAAGTAATTTTGTTATGTACATGCAAAATGTGCCAACTAGGATATGTGGCAAAATGAACACATTGTTTTCCCAATCCCCAAGCTGAAACCCATCCTAAACCACCCACATTGAAACACATTGGAACACCACTATATTACACATAATCATGCTTACACCATGTGTATAAGCTTCCATATCTGTCACCTTGAAGTGCAACCACTTATGGAGCACATTTTATACTCGAGGAAATTGGATTTCACTAATGCATCATTTAACTTTCATAAACTATTAAAGTTCAACATAATGGACCAATGCATTAGACCAAAAATTCCACTAGGCCAGCAATTATAATATAAGGGGCCAACAATTCCACCAAACTAATCCACTAAATCAATAATTCCACCAACCCTACCCATTACACCAACAATACCACTATGCCAAAAATTCCACTAAGCCAATCCACTAGACCAACAATTCCATTAGGCCAATAATTCCACCAATCCAATCCATTAGTCCAATCCACAAGATTTCATTATAGTCAATATATGGTGGAATGGGACACCATTAGATCCCACCACACATAATTTTATAAGATTAATTTTGGTATAAATAATGAATATTTGGTGTCCCAAGTGGACAAAAGTTGAATTCAATGGAATGAATTGGTGCATGGTGGATTTTTAGTGGGGTTTTTCCCAAATGTTCTACTTCACTAACACTTCCACCAAAAATCTCCAATAATCCATTTTAGTGGGCTTGGCCCAATTTAAGTGGAACTTGAATGGAATGTTCAGTGGATTAGGGACATGTTCTATAGCAGTGTTCTGCAATAATCTGGTGGCCACCAAATCATTGCATCCCCGAAGACTAACATTAATAATGATCTAGTGGCCACCAAATCGTTACATTTGCAAAAACAAACATTGGTAACAATTTGGTGGCCACCATATCATTATGTCCCTGAAGACTATTGTTCATAACGATCTAATGACAACTAGATCGTTATATCCACAGGGATTGTTGTTGGTAACAATATGGTGACAACCAAATCGTTCGATCTTCCAATATTGACCATGCAACGATCTAATGGCCATTAGTTCATTACATCCCCTTGTTCTAACAATGGTATTGATTTGGTGGCCACTAGATTAGTACATCTTCAATTACTGAGCCAAGAATGATTTGGTGGCCACTAAATTGTTGGGCCCGCAAAGACTAGCATTGGTAACAATCTGATGGCCGTTAGATCATTACCTCCCCGAGGATTAGCATTGTGAATGATTTGGTGGCCATTAGATCTTTGATTGTGTGAGATATGGAGTTAACGATTTAATGACCACAAGTTCATTTTGTTTGTGTTTGCATGTGGATATCCCCTGCAATCAATCATGCTCAAAGAAAAACCCTAATCCCTTAAAATCCTTACACTTATTGCATTCACTTAAACACTTCTTCATGAACTTATAATAAATTCCAGAAGCTTAAACCGAAATGCATAAATCTCAATTCCAGTTCAATGCTTTGGTCATGAGGTTGTGTTGAATTATATTTGCACTAGACTTTACTTCTACATTATGCAAAGGTTTCTATGTAAGGACATTCTTGCATATTATATATCAATTCTAAAGTAAGGTTCCTGGAAGAGCGTGATATTGATTTATTGTTTTCATGCATAATTGCTTATTTTCTAGTCCTATGAAACAAAATTGAATTACTTAAAATGAGGAAATTAAGGACATACCTTGTTTCTACCATTGAAAGAAATGTGTGCCGTCCCACATTCAACTCCTATGCAATAGTTTTGCAAACAACATTAGATATCTTTAGCGTAAGGTCTGCAAATTAAAAGGATGTCAAAGAAAATAAAAAGGTCAAGTGATTCACTTTCACACGATCCATGTGTCAAGGACATAGGGTTCTTGATTGTCTCAATTGCCCCAGATGGAATACTTGTTCTAGGATCAAACCCTAGGCCATTAAACCCTCATCCGAAAGCAGTTTGACATAACTAAGCTCCAACTAATTTTAGGTCAAAAATAATTCCCCTCACTTCTATGGGTTTTTTCAAATTAGATAAGCACATCCAATGATTCAAAATTGAAAAGCAAGGCCAAAGAAATAATGCCAAAAATGAAATTTTGATTGCAATGTGATGCAAATTTATAATTCTATGAATTTTCTACAACTTTAAGAAGGACATTGGAATCAACTTTCCAAACTATGCAGAACCTAAAGAGAGCTATGTGGCAAGGATATTCTAATTTGTAGGAGAACTATGCGCGAATCAAATAAGTTGTAAGAGAACTCCATAGAAAAGAAATTCATCTACAATGAAGATTGCCAACAAAACAAATTGCAAGTTTCCAGGAGGTTTCTAAACCCAAGAAGTTGTGAGTTCTAAGAAGGGAAAAAAAATCACACTTGTGAGAAGGTTTCTTCAAACTATTCAATAGCCACCTTTGCATTTGCAACAATTCTTGCGTAGCTATTATCAATGTTGAGCACCTCTTTTCCCTAGACCTTTACTTATTTTCTCTCTTCACAACAAGAAGAAAAAGAAGGAAATAGAAAAGCGAAAAGTAGTTTTAAAATGGAAGGTTTAAAATGAATGGAGTTTTTAGAAGAGATGAGAAAATAACTTACTTCGAATTGACGAAATTGAAACTCTTTGGAGATGAAAGAAGAGATATGAGGAGAAAAGTTGTGAAACAAACTAGAAGAATGAGAGTGAGGGGGAGTATGGGGAAAAAGAGAAAGGAATAAAGAGGGGGGCATTACCATACATTGCCACCCCTTTGTTTCCACCCACTGTAATTATGAATTTGCAAATGACGACATGGTTTTCCTATTTAAATTTTTTTATTAATTTGGGCCATTTCACCCATGAATTTTTTTTATTAGCTTAAGTCAAAATTATTTTGTCATGTTGAATGTTGATGACATTTCAACCAACGGTTCTTTTTTAGATGTCACCATATTCTAGCTATTTTTTTATACACTAAATATAATTTAAAAATGCTTTGGAAAATTTATTCCAAGTTAAATGTAGAAGGAATACTAAATTAATTCAGAAAGGATTTTTAGAATAATTCAAAAGTAATAATTTGGAAGGAATCTTCCAAAGTTATTTAACAAGAATTATATTCCAAAATCATTCCAAAAAAATATTTCAAAAAAAATTAAAATTCAAAAAACTTTGAAAATATTCCAATAAATTTTTGAAATTGAAATTTTAACTACTTTATTTTAATATGCAACAGATAATATCCTATTGATTTTTAGGTTTTCAAGATGTTGTTTGAATGTTTTCTCTTGAAGCTCTTGATTCTAGAAGTCTTATCAAACTTATGTCACATAAAAATCTTGAAAATTTGAGGGATTAGAGGTTCAAAGTTTAGTGGCTGTAGTCTATGGGCTGTAATGTAGACTACAAGGTTAAATATTTGTTGTTGATAACAAAGTTGGGGTTTATTGATTATTGAAAATAATGTCAATAGAGATTGATGCTATAAATAACCAAACTAATTATAGGGCTGATGAGTGGAAAATCCTAATATTCTACCACTAGTTCAATTGTAGTTTCTATTCTTGTACATGTTTATTACCATTTATGGAAATTTTATAATAGAAATCCATACATCATCCATAATATTTCAACAACCACATGTCCCATAGCCCAAGTATATGCACAATTATGAATCTATCATAATTATGCCAAAATTTTACTTCTCATATTGATATGTAAGGAAGAACAATAAATACTAAAAAAAATACCAAAAAATATATATAAAAGATCATGGTTCATCCTCAAAAAATGTTCTATCTTCTATTATTCTACTCTTTCTTGCTTTTGCACTCCCACATTGATACTCACTCTTGGAAAAGAAAAAACTCCCACAAAATTTTTAATTCCAACTCAACAAAGTAAATTATATGCCATACCATGGAACTACTGATTCATTTACTCTATCCAGCTTGTTTTAGAATAAACATTACAGTTTTACCTACTCTTTATGCTTATATGGCATAATTACTACAATACAATCTTGCCCTTAACAATGGGGTGAATTGTACGAACCACCACACCAATTTCAAAATCCAAACTATTTCTAAAATGTCTACATGAATATTGAGTATGTGCTACAACATTGTTTGTATGCATATTACTAGCATTACTTTAGACCCAATGTCCAAAGTTTCTTCATGTATATAGAACTTAATTCCGAAAGCCTTTTGAAAGTCTAGAATTAATGGTTGGCCATTTAAAAGTTGGCAAATTTTTAAAAACACTAAATTCATCAGGGGGCCAACAAATGTACAAAACAAAAAATATTAACAATATTTGGCTTCCCTAAATGATCCAACAAATACTAGAATTGCCATCAATTTTTTGAATTTCCCAAAGTAGTGAATTTTTCGAAATAAACATGTATTTAAAATTTTATTTTATGAAAAAACAAATCACCGTAAATTTTTTTTAAGAAGCACAATGTGTGGCCATACATTGATATTAGTTTATTTGACATTAATGGTGAAAATGGAAAAAAAATACACTCATAATCTATTTATTTTTTCATCCAACATACAAAATGAAATTTTAATATTTCAATTTCATTGATAAGGCTTATTATTTCGTAAATATCTTCATTTACTTATTATAATATGCATTATTTTTTCATGAAAAAACTTTTTTATATTGAAAATTGATGATTTCAAAATTCATTGCATTAATAGATATTGAAAATTATGTTTGATCCTATAATACTCAAAATTAACATTGTAATACATATTTGGTTACATTAAACATTTAATATCAACAAATGAGTTTTTTTGTTAAAAATATGAATGTAATGCCCTTGGCCCCAAAGGTAAGGTTCTTTTCTATTGCCATATAGTTCAAGTAAATTTTCATCATGATTTGTCCCATATTTCAAAATTATTCTTTTTTTATGTCTTGCTTTTTTATATGAATCGTCGAGGTGAAAAGGACAAAGGAGTGAGGTAAATAAGCTTGGAAGAAGTAGGTTTGGAGAACCCTAATTGACATATTATATGGATATCTTTTTTTAATAAAAGACTTGGAAAGGAAGTTACTATTTGACAAAACAAAAATCCCACGAAGAAATAAAATAAGTTCATTTGATATTTAAACTACTTATTCATAAATGATTCGTGTTCACATGGATGCTTATGTTTCTACCATGGCAAATGTTGATGTTATATTTGCCTAATATTATGTGAGAAGTTTAGATTTTGTCAAAATTTTGTTCCAATCACATCATGAAAACATAATGCAAGTTTCAATTATTCTACACATTGTTTTTAGTTCTCAATTGAACACTTTTTATTATAAATTGTGAGATATATTTGCTTACAATATTGCAAGGTTTATTACCCTTGCCATTTGTTCCAAATATGCTTGAATAGGTTTTCAAACTTTCACTATATACTTTGTAGAAATAATCTTGACAACAATTTGAATTAAGAAAAGCAAGCTTGTCACCCATGGTTAACCATTAGGATTCTTACAAATTGCATAAAATTGATAAGGTCTTTATCAAAATCAAAACACATTGATTTGTTGCGATTTGTTCACATTATGCATCATAATTCCCTTTTATGTATAGCTACTAAAAAATCAAGATTCATATGATTTTGTCATATGAATATGTTTTGTACACTTATATTCAAGAAACTTACATTGTAACCATTCAATTTGATGAGTTTAAATTAATGTTGTTTTAAAAATCAATTCATCATGGATTGATGTGAAACATATGTTTGAAATTTATGATACATGATAGTGATTAAAATTTATTTGCAAAGAAAATCGAATTTTCAATGTAATTGATTGAATTGGGTCTAAAGTAATGGTAGTAGTATTATGCACTTTATTTGTTAGAAAATGGGATCTTTCCAAATCAACATGGTAAGGAAATTTGCACTTGAAGATTTATCTAGCTATAAGAAAAAATCATTCATTCATGTTTCTTATAGCTAGATTATCTTAGCCAAGTGTATAACACACCTTCAAACTCCTCAAAAAACCCAAAGTTGGGTCCTAGAATGAAACAACGGAAGAAGAAGAGAATCATGCCACACTCCTTAATTCACAACACTTCGGGGGTAGGAAGGTGTGTTGCATCTCAATGATGGACCTAGGATGAACTCACAAGCGAGA
>Ga0209208_10000076_pt1 | contig 95493 bp, 61 predicted proteins | sample S1TSphfallax_3_FD_187694 | JGI IMG/M metagenome (GOLD analysis project Ga0209208, IMG submission 187694) | Host-associated microbial communities from peat moss isolated from Minnesota, USA - S1T2_Fd - Sphagnum fallax MG (SPAdes) (version 2) | ecosystem: Host-associated > Plants > Peat moss >... | reverse complement strand
TTTTTTTGGGGCGAAATTTTGCCAACTGGCGACAAAAAAAACCCAATGCGACCTCCAGGAAGGAATTAAAAAAAAGAACTTCCAGAACATTCGCCATATTTCTTAGAAGAAAAAAGAAAAAAAGGAAGAATTTGCCAGATTAGACAGTGAGTCCGTGTAGCTCGCCTAGATTTAGGCAGGATTGCAGAAAAAACTCTACTGTCCGCCTAGGACAGTCGCCATTTAATGTAAATGGATGGATGAAGGGATGGACGGATGGATGAATGACGGGACGGATGCATGGAAAGCTTCATTTCATCCCGACATCCTTTAGTATATGTAATGGTCTGAGAGCAGGTTGTTATAGAGATCCACTCTTTGTGAAGACAGAGGGAGCTTCCAACTTACATTACATTTTGTTAATGTCATGGTCACTTTGTGTAAAGGGGAAGGAACTACTGCTGTCAGTCCTTCAGACCCGTGAAACAAGGGCGACACCTGCCCTAGGTCCAGAGCGGAAGGCACTTACTCCATCCGTGCCTTCCCCTTCATAACAAAAGAGGACATCGACAGTTCACGTTGCATTAGGGTAAACTGGCCCACCACCAAACAGAGGCCGGTCACCAGGCACCCATGTAGTGCAGCAACTAACCTATGTTAGAACAAAAAATTGCTTATGAGTTTTGTCTATTTAGCCCATTACCAAACTGCTTGAGAAAAAAATTGTTCTAGGTTTTTCATATCAGTGACAACCATCAAATTTAAGTGTTTGGTATTAGTGGCTTAGGTGGGTACATTTGTAAAAAAGTTGAATAATTTTACAAGGGACTCATTTAGTGATGGGCCATGACTAGTTTAGTGATGGGCCACAAGTTGATTTTCATTATGCAAGGGGGGAATGTGAAGAGTACTTTTAATGTTTGGTGATGGGAAAAAAAATGGTCCAGTTTTATAGCAACCCCAAGTTTGGGGGTGGGAATGTGTGTTTGGTCATAGGCAATTGGATTGCACATTAAAATGAGCATTGTCAATTTGGTGATGGGGGTGCAAAGGTCATATTAAATAACACACTACTAACCATAAACAAGGATTAAGGTTTACAAGAATCCTATGCAAGAATAACAACTACGCATTGATTGGGGAAGGACTTCCACTTTCCCCTCAAATTCAAGCACATCCCATTCCCACCAAAATTAACTTGCCCATATCCACCAGGCTATGGTGCAAGGTTTGGATTCACAATCTATCTTTCAAATTCACAAGCAAAACTCTTTTAGCATGTCAAAGCTTCCAAATTGTGACAAGGATAATCTAAAATCTTTCATTAACATTTTGAAAGCATATGGGTTAGACTAACAAGGAGAGAGTTTTAGATCAAAAACAAAAGTCCTAGCATATCAACCAAAGCAAGGAGGGCATTTTAAAGTAGCCGAAGAGGAGTTATAAGAGTTAATGGTAAATTTGCAAAATCTAAATAGTAAAGTAGTTAAAAAAGATTTACAACACCTTGAACATTAAGGATTGAATCCTAGTGCTATCAAAGAGGAAATAAGAATTCATGATTTAAGGGTGGATGTAAAAGGACAACCAAGAAAATTTGCAATAGATCAACTTTACGACCAAAAGTTCAAGAAGCTTTTATATTACCAATGGGTGCAAAGTGCTACAATTTGTAGATACAATCTAAGTAATCATAAGAGAGGCAAGTTTTATCCAGCTCTACGAAATTGTAGTTTGTTATGCAAACCTACTATTTGTACAAAAACAACAAATTAGAATTTAGTTTAAGATGAGTTAATTTTTTTTTTATGCATTAATAACTTCTTCCTAACAACTAAAAAAATATGCATTTCAGACATACCTTGATTTATCATACTTCCTTGAAAGTTGGGGAATAACAACAGTTGCTATTGAGAATGTACAAAGGATAAAGAAGAGGAATTAAGAATGTACAAAAGATTAAAAGAAACCATGGCAATTGTTGCAAATGAACAAAGGATAAAGAAGGGGAACTACTTGTTTAGAAAAAAGGAACAACAACAATTGCTAATGAAAATGAACAAAAAACAGAAAAAGTAGTAATATTTGTTGCAAATGAACAAAAAATAGAGAAGAAGAGCTATTTATTTAGAGAATAAGAGCATTAGTAGTTGTAGGTGAGAATGAACAAAGAAAAGAGAAGAGGGGCATCACGAGTTGTTACTAACAATGAATAAAACAGAAAGAAGAATAACACCATTAACTATTGGTGAGAATGAACAAAAAAAAGAGAAGAGTACAATTGTTGAAGATGAGTTAAGGGGTAGTGTAAAAGTTAAGAATTAAGGAGGATTGTAAGAGGGTCAAGAGCTAAGGAGCAACATAAGAGGGCCAAGAGGTGAAGAGTAGTGTAAAGGGTCAAGAGTTGAGGAGCAACATAAGAAGGTCAAGAACTAAAGAGTAACACACAACGCAAGAAGGTCAAGAATTGAGAAGTAGTGTAACGTAGCAACACAAGAAGGTCAAGAGTTGAGGAGTAGCATAACGTTAAAAGTTGAGGAGTAGATTAATGTAGCAACATAAGAAGGTCAAGAGTTAAGGAGAAGCACAATGCAACAACACAAGAAGGTCAAAAGTTGAGGAATAGTTCAACGTAGCAATGCAAGAGGGTCAAGAATTAAGGAGCAACATAACACAACAATGCAAGAGGGTCAAAAGCTGAGGAGCAATTTAGTGTAGCAATGCAAGAGGGTCAAAACTTGAGGAGCAGTGCATGGAAGCAACATTAGAGGGTCAAAAGTTGAGGAGAAGCCAAACACAACAATGCAAGAAGGTCAAGATATGAAAAACAACATAATAAGAACAAGTGCACATGTAATAAAAGAACAACAAAAACAAAGCGCTTTGATGAAAGCCACCACATGCACACACAAAACATTTGTTGTTAGGAGTTTCAAGTAGAACCACAAACAATCGCCTTGAGAGTTCCATGAGAATGACCCACCATCACTTCTAGAACTTCACAAAAATAGGCATTTGAGCATGTGAGCGGGAAATGAAGAAAAGAAAGTCAAAATTGGATGTGGGTAGAGGAGAGAGGAGAGGGAAGGGGGAGGGGGTAGTAGGTCCTAGAGTGGCACTGCATGGGAAAGTGATAGGTTTGTGACAGTTTAACAAACCCTTAGGGTTTGATTACCAAACACATTTTTGCCCTATTTCAGGTTTTGATCTTGGCCTTTATAAGTGCATGAAAATTTCAACATTTGTGATTGATTTGCTTATGTTAATGTTTGGTGATAATTAGGATTTGTGACAAGTGTCAGTGTTAAATGTTTATTGATAGGATATGCAATGTTTGAACATAGGTAGGCCTAATGTTTGATGACTCTTTATTTTTTTGCAATGAGGTGAAGATCTTGTAGAGACCATAACTTTTGGGTCTGAAGTCCAAATTGCATGATCTAAAGCGTATTAGGTGCGCCCAGACCTGCTCTCCAATTCATCGTTGGACCTCAGAGGCAAATGAGCTCGCATGAGATCGCCAAGTTCCTCTGTATTTTTAAGTGTACTATGGCCGGCCTCTCTACACTACATGAATCTGCACTTATGTGAAATCCCTTGCTCCAAGCTAGAGTGGAAAAATTTGGCCTATAAGGCTACCTCCAAATGCACTAAGACATTTCTCCTAGGTTGTTAGTTGTTACGATATTATAAAGTTTTAAGGTTTTGTGAATTCTCAAGTGCTTCCATCCTAGTAAAATTTCTTACTCGTGAACCTTCTAGGGAGATATTCTAATTGGGGTGTTCATCTCGTTGAATGCCCCCTGTTGCTGAGTCACGGTCACCGGCAGTCGTCAGTCACCGATTCGAAAACAGCGCCTAGTTGTGATTACCTATGTATCCGAAAGCGGGAGCAGGGGCGGAGTCGGACCGGGCCGTGGTTACCGCCGGCTAAGGTCGTACCGGGGATCCGGCCGGGCAAAACGTGACTGAACGGCCGGCTACGCTAGTTGCTTGTCCTTTTGCGCCAATTTGGCAGTTACAGCTCTGGCCAAGTGGCGATTGAGTGTGCAGGTATGGAATGGTCAAGAGGGTGTTTGGGGGGGGGGGGGGCAGAATGGAGAAAACAAAACCCAAATAAAGTGGTCAGTGTGGGGGATGTTGGTAAACCAAGGCTAAGTGTAAACCAATAAGAGAGGTTAGGTGCACTTTCCTCATTGATCAGATAGTTATGTTCAACTTGCAAAATGCATTGAAGATTAAGTGTATTGTAACGCCCTACGGCTGGGCATTCCCACAATAATGGCTCCCAAGGGCCTGTTCTTTTGAGGATTGCTTTTGGCGTTGGGGGCCATTATTTTGGCAATGGCCCGGCCACCATTTGACATGAAACTCAATGCTTTTTGACGTACCTTCTTTTTACTGTGACACCCAGCAGGTACCAGGCAGGTATCACCGTAAACAGTTTTAAAGAAGTTATGCAAGCATTTTGCATTTCGAAATGCCTTCTCAATAGATATTGGTGGATAAGGTTCTCTCCACTAACATTGTGACAAATCATGAAGTGTTTTGCTAGTAGGGTAATGCCCTTGGAGCAAGGAGTTCCAGAAGTTTGTACCTTCCTGAGCTGGATGGAGCCTCCAGTAGCCCACTTACTTCCCAAATACCCCTGCTCCGAGGGTGTTAACAAATTATTTTTATTTACAAAACTCTCATGATACCTGACTGGTATCTGGTGGGCACCCACTCCGTATCACATTACAAAATGTGGAACATTTAAAAAAATGAAACACCCTCCCCCTGCTTCTGGGTTTATCATTTTTCATAATGCCCTGTAAGATCTTATGCTTTTTAAGCATACTGCCAATTACTTTACAAAAAATCTGAGAGGTTTTTACATCACAGAAAACACTGAGAAAATTATAATTGCTTAGAGTGGTAGCTAGCTAAATCTAATAAGTCAAAGTCCTCTGGATTTATTCTAGGACCTCATTCCTTCTTTCAATACCATAGGATAAAGGCTTCTACTTGGGATGGGAAGCCACTATTCAACTCAAATTGCTATCTAGCAAAAAAAATTGAGAGTTTTCTCTCATTGATATGTAGCAAAATGAATGAGGGTTTTTTTAATATTAAGGATTTTTATTTGAAAAATCATCGTGCATTTTACAAGATAGCAAATTCACAGCATGATGGACTAAACAATGTCCTTCTTGTCTACCAAACCTCATAACTAGCTTTAGAATTATCATCTGCATGATGCAGTCCTAACAACTTTACTATCCATTCTAAATTGGATGACTATAAAACTAATGTTTGTAAGTAAATTGAAGACCTTTGGATTATCTAGGAATCAAACATCATTTCCCAGCAATGTTATACAACACATTGTGTGATGCATTGCCTTTAAATGTTATGATTAGTGGAAATGCTTTTATGGGCTTGGTATGGCGATAACCAGGTTTCACCATCAGTGTTTTTTTTGGGTGTGAAATTTTGCACAATACAAAAAAAAGTGAAAAAGGAATATTTTGTTTCATATTCGGTTTTTTTGGGGGAAAATTATTGCCACACTTCTCAAAAAAACTCACTTGGATTCTAGGAGGGGAAGCATTTTTCTTCCCAGCATTTTATATTTTGGACAAGTTCTACAAACCTGTTACCATTTAATGCTAAATCCTTCTATGCTTGCATAGGACGCAACATCAGAAATTTTAAAAGAAAAACTATGTTCACCATCATTAAAATATATTCAATGAACTTAATATTAACCATGATATGACAGTGCCAATATGTCACATACTATATGTATGGCCACTAGTGGTCATTTTATAGTATCTTTTGACGTTAGAAAGGATTCAGACAATATCTAGGGATGTCCAATGCTTAAATTGTGGTATCCTTTGTTACATCTACAATGAATGGAACCCCTATTAAGATTGAACTACTTGTTCAAAGGTGACACATGTGCATGCATGAGTATTGGATGTTGAAAAAAGGTGATTATGTGGATTAGTCTAACACATTCATTTCTTCATCAATCTAAAAGCTAACTGAAATATTAGGAATATTTTAAAGTATTTCCAAATTGTATGTCCATTGCTTGTAATTTTGAAGGATATGGTTTTTTTAGTCAAAAATACTTTATGATGTGAGAAAAAAGGCAAGTTACTTTAAAATCAGGATGAAGATTCAATTTTCCCACTAAAGTATAATCATCATTAAGCTTTTGTCTAAAACAAAATGTCTTTAATTAATGTTTGGCCTCATTAATGAAAGGGGAGTATGGGTGTATATTCACCTCATATATATTAAGATCAATCCATCATGGTTTTCTAAGGTATACCATCTTACCATTGTGCCCATTCTTGAATCCACATACCTTAACACAATTCACAAATGTGGTCCATATGCCTCTTCTAAATGCTTTTGATATATTTAATTATTCTATAGCCTAGTTTGAATGATGAGTATTTGGCATTCATGTAATCTTCTAGAGATTCCCATGGTATTGTAGATTACAAATATGGCTTGTTAAAATTGAGTCAAATTTATGATAGTACAAATAGATGCTGGTTCAACATAATTCTAGGTAGTGGGCAATGGTCATGTTACATCCAACACTCATACAAGTTTTTAAAAACATTTTGTGCTTTGATGTGGCCTTACATGACTTTGTAAATGTGGTTGGTTCTACAACATTGTATCCTTTTTACAAGTCCCTAATTTGGTCAAAACATATATTGAGATTTTCATAGTTTTGTAGACTACACATCATGCTTACATAATAAATATATATGTAAAGTGACCCTATTTGGGCCCTTCTTTTTATATTCAACCCCTCCTTGGCAATCAGTAAACAGTGTAACAAGTTAAATGTGGTACTAAGTTTGATGCATTTGCAATATAATACTCAACATGAAAAAAATATCAGATTTTTTTTGATTGTAATCACACCATGATTAATGTTTTCAGTATATTTTTTACACAATAGTTTCAAAGAAAAAAATGTAATGTACTAATTAGAATTTGCCCTTCAACTCAAAGGTCCAAGGTTCAAACTTTTTCCCATTTTTTTTTCTAACAAACAAAATGAATGAAAAATTCATAGAACATTTAAATAGTTTTAAAAGTTAGTTGCATTTAGAAAATAACTTCCTTGAGCAAAAGAAAACTAAGTGCCAGTTTCAAGCAAGTTCCACATGGAATAAGAAAATTTCATTGGTGAAAAATACAACTTTTTTTTTTGGGGAAAAATGAATTTTCCTTGAAGAAGGGCCCAAGTTCTTCAGGGTAGGGCACCTTATTTAGGAAACAATGTACTTTCCCTGGGGAAAGACCTAAATTCCCTGGGGAAATTTATTTCTTAAATCTTTTTGTAATCACGGTCATCTAATTTTTTAAAGAAAAAGTTTTGCAACCTATCATTGGAAAGGTTTAATGGAGAGTTACAACTTTGTAGTTGAAAACACTTTAACCAAAATTCATATGCAAAAGTTATGATCGAACAAAATTTTAGACATTTGTTTTTTAGAGCAATTTAAGTTCCTTTTTCTCATGGGCATAATTGTTCCCCAAGGAAAAAAAGAAGTTAAAGTTGTTCCTTGAGGTAATTTAAACTCCTTTTCCCCAAAGGACATGATTGTTTCCTAGGGAAAAAAAGGTTTAAGTTGCTTCCCAAAACAACCTTAAAATCCTTATTCCAAAAAGAAAGCCAATTTCCCTTTGGGAAAGGCCCAAGTTCTCCAAGGAAACGTATGTTTTGAATTTTTTAACAATCATAATCATTTCATATGTTTTTATATAGGCTTGTGATATATCATTGGAAAGGTCCAAAGGAGAATTATAATTTTGTAGTTGGAAACATTTCAATTAGACCTCATATGCAAATGCTATAATAACATAGAGTTTTAAACACATTTTCCCTAGGTAGTAACCTAAATCGTGTTCCCATGGGGAGCAAATGTGTCCAAAATTTTGTGTCATCATAACTTTTGTATTTGACTTATGATGAAATGCTTCCAACTACAAAGTTGTAGTTTTCTCAAGACCCTTTCCAATGATAGGTCACAATACTATATAAAAATAAATATGGAATGATTATAATTGCTAAAATATTCATAACATATGTTTCTATATGGGGAAGTTTGTTGTTCCCCATGGAAGTTGGCTTTTCTTTGAGAACAATCATGTCCCCAAGGAGAAGGAGCTTAAGTTGTTTCATGGAACAATTTAAATCTTTTTTCCTTAGGGAACAATCATGTCCTTAGGGAGAAAGAACTTAAGTTGCTCCATGGAACAAATTAAACTTTTTTTTCCTAGGGAACAATTATGTCCCCAAGGGGAGAAAGAACTTGTGTTGCTCCATGGAACAATTTAAACCTTTTTTTCTTAGGGAACAATCATGTCCTTGAAAGGAGAATTTTTTTTCTTTTAAGAACATGGTTGCTCTTTGGAGCAACTTAAGTCTTGCTATTTTGGAAACATGGTTATTCCTTAGAGAACAACTTAAACCCTTTTTTATTTTGGCAATTTATTTTCATCCATTTTGTGAATGAATGAAAAAGATAATTCAAGAAAAGATTCAAACCTAAGACCTTTGGGCTTTAGAGGGAATTCTAACCACTGCATTAGTTTTTTTCTTTTCAAAATAGTAATAAAAAAAAAATCTTAACCATTTTTCATTGTTCAGGTACGATAATTATTTATTTTTGATCTTGTTGAACACTATATTGTATTATACTATAATTATGTTGAACTCGATGCCACATTTAACTCGTTGCGCTTGTTTAGTGCTTGCCCTCCTTCAACCTCTAAAACACTGTTATGCACAAAAGTAATGAAAATTAATTAATTGAGTATAAAATGTTGGAACTCAATATTAAATGCATGAGTTTCGAAATCATTTAGCTGTAGTACACATAGCAACAGCACCCATTGGTTGAAGGCAATCAGAGAAAAAAGGGCAAGTGAAACTCAAATTTGGTCAAATTTAATGTTAATCTGAATTTTAGTCCCCATTTAACCCCAATGTTATTTTTTCACTGTTTTTTATAAATCTCACGGCCTTTATGTTTTATAGATATCTCACCAGCTTAATGACAAAACAGGGGATATCTTTAATGTCTTGAGTCACTTCCTAGTTTAACAAAATACACTCTCTTTAAGACACTTTTAAAGTTGCGTGCAATCTTGGAAGCATTAGATGACCGTATGATGAGTTATTGTACACAACTTTACACTAATTCCAACTTGTTCCAAGTAGCCCTAATTTGCTCAAAATGCGAATTCAACTTTCTGAAGCTTTTAATGAAAATTTTAAAGCAAGATGACAAAATTTCAACAAAGTATTCAACCCTGTTCCTGTTTTGCCTTTGCTTTTTAGGGCGATTGTGGGGCTGAATTTTGATCAGCTTTGGGCACTGCCCTATGGGACATTCGGCGCCCTCCTCTTTGGGTGATATTACACCTCTAATGTACTAAGCAGTCCTTTTTTTGGGGTGAAAAATGGGGGCAGTGATTCACTCCTTTTTGGCAAAAACTTCCCTTCTATTCCATAAAAAAGTTGTCAAATTTCGCCCAAAAAGAGTTTTTTGGGGGATTGTGTCAACACAGTTCTATCTACAGGCTACTGTTCTGATGGTCATCTACAAAAGGGTCACCAACTAAGGCAAAATCTAAAAATTCATGCGATTATTTATTTATTTATTTTTCTTGTGATACCTAGCAGGTACCTGCAATGAGTCAAGGGAGAAAATTTTGACACAAGATTTCAAAAAATGAAACACCCACAGGCATGGATGTGTGTGTGTGTGTGTGTGTGTGCTTTTTTTCCCCAGAATTCCCCATGGGATTTTACACTCTGTAAGTATACCTCCAAAAGCACTTATGAAAATTCTCAAGCTCTCAATTGTGAGCTCCCTTCAATTGGGGGCTACCACCCCTTGGGGTATAGGGAGCTTACAACCATAATATCCGGAATGGGAAAAGCCTTACCCTATATGAGAAGAAGCTCTGAGTCATGCTAGCTCCAAATATCTTTATGAAGCCAACTGAGTAGTCTTAACAGCAAAGAGAAGACAGCTCCAGCTAGCATCAAAGCTCCATTTTATAGAAAAACTGATTAATCTAAGGAAAGCATTCACCGACATGCAGCCTGTTTTATGCCACTATATATATTTTCCATTTTTGGGAACAACTTAAGAAGCAACGTGTCTCAAGCCCCAACTCTGGTTCTCCACTTGGCACCTCTACAGCCCTTCTCTCTATCTAATTCCAATGGGTCCCTCCAGGCCTTTTCTTTGAGGAACAACCCCCTAAACCACCAGACACTTGGGCACACTCTTTTCTTAGTAACCTACCTACCTTTCCTTTCATTTTTTGGGGAGCTGGTTGGAACTGGTCACTCTGCAGCTGTCCCTCCCCCATAAGGGACTACTTGCCTTGTTGACCTCAATGCCAATTGGGTTAACTTTAGCCTAGGCAATATAGTAAGCCCGGAGTGAGGTTTGAGGAGGGAGGAAAGTGGGGGCGGGGGGGCTGCATTCCCAATTTGGGGGTGGTATTGGGAGGGAAGGGGAAATAAGAGGCGATAGTGAAAAAAACCTCTTTAACAAAATATGATGGGAAATATTAGGAGGAACATTACAAATGGTTAGGCCCATTCCATGTGGGACCTCTTGGGATGGATAAGGAACATATTTTATTTTAAGAGACATTTTAGAACTCAATTTGTTTGAAAATGCAACAAAATAAGGGTGAAGAAAATATTCAATTGACAACCAAAAAGCACCTGAACAACTTTTCATTTTTCTTTAAATGGATTACTACTTCGAAGAAAAATTCAAAATTTAAAATTTTGCAAAAGTGGCGAGTTTTTCTGAAAATAACACATTTTAGATTTTTTAAAAAAATAATTATCCCAATTTTCCTCTCAAAAACTTTCTCATAAAAGAGAGAAAATTTGCTACAAAAGATATTACAACAACTTTTTTCTGGAGCTGGTTAATTTCTAATTGTCATTACATGTGCTTCATAAAGGTTTGACCCTCATGGGGTGGGTACCCATTACCCACATGGTTCTAAACAACCACATTATGGGTGACCGACCACATGCATTTGGCCCAATTGTGAGCAAGACCTTGACAATAGAACCCAATTGTCAAAATTTTACTTAAATTTTAAATTAATTCCAGTAACACAAATACAATTAAAAATGCAATATCTCCTTTCACCTTAGGTCTAAAATTACAAAATTGCCTCAAAGGCTTTCCAACAGTCCCAAGAGGTGACCCCAATTTTTCTCTAAGATGTTTAGTTTTGATTTTGTTGAAATGTTTTTTGGCAAAATTGTTCAATAACTCTTACATCATAGGTACTAGACCACCTCAGTGCACCACTTTTCATCAAGGGCTTTCCATTGAGAGAGAGAGAGAGAGAGAGGAGGGGGGGGTGTGCCATGGTTTGAGAGATCTCAATGTGACAAACAACAAACCTCCTTCCTTCATATATAGATGTAAAATTTAGTTAGCATTTGGCATTGAGGATATAAATGGCCAAGAATGATAGGTTGCAATGTGAGAAATGATTGAAAATATATTAATAATACTTTAGAAATGGAAAATAAATATTCACCAAGGTTGCAATGAAGCAAATAGTTTTTAAAAATGATTGGATAGTAGTGTTATTAATAATCACTTCTTTTATTAAATTGTACATGTTATTAATAACCAATTTTTTGTGACCAAATTTTGACACTTGGACAAAATAATAGGCAATGTGAATTGTACAAAGGTTTCTTTGGGAAAAAATTGGCCTAAAGTCACCATATTTTGAGGGAATTTTTTTTTGAAATGGCTAAAAGATTTAGACTCCAATTCCTAGCGTGTGGTTGAAATATAGCCGGGCTCCAAAACTTGTCTATTTCCCTCTCAAACCTAAAGCCAACTTTGACGAAGTCCTTTTGTGGATGATGGCCAGTTCAACTACCTCACAAAATTAGGAAGAAAAGAAAAAGGAGGGGAAAAAAAGGAATCCTTGTTAATAGAAAAAATTGTAAAGTGACCTTATATATTTGGGTCCTCCTTTCACCTCTTCCTCCTATTTAATCTCAAACTTTGCTATTCATAAAGTGAAGAAATTTTAATGAATTAGGGTTGAAACTTAATATCACAGCATCTAACATAAGAGATTTGAAATTATAGCAACAATAAGCATGGCAATAATGAACACGCTTAAAGAAAAAGAAACAAGATAAAACTCACATTTCAAACTAAATTTTGTGATAAGCTGAGTTTTATTCGTCATTTAAGTGCAATGTAATTAAAAAAGAAATTCAGACCTTTAATTCCCCATTGTGTGTTCAGCGCTTTCGGGTGTGGGCTTTTGTTTGGATTTCAGTCCCTTTCTTTCTTCTTCTCTTGTTACCTTATTGGGTGTTTTTCTTTTATTTATTTATTTATTTAATGGTCAAACTCAGGATTTTGATATTAAATTTTTTTTCGCTTTACAGATATCTTTAATAAACCCCAAAAGAAAAGAAAAACTCGATCAAATAAGTTTTTTTTTTTTTCAATGGGGTCAGAAGGTCACTTTAAGGATATCTCCGATAAACCTCAAAAGAAGAAAAATACGCTACGCTCTCAGTAGGTCTCTTCTGTGGGGTCAGATCTTCTGTTCTTAAAGGGTGTGTATCCAACTACCTGCTTACCTGGTTAGGGACGGGTCACGGGGAAGGAAGGCCGGTGCAGGGTTGATTCCCCGCGCAGGAGGCTGGTGCTTGCCGGGGGAGGGCGGAGGCTGCAAGCGACGATTTCCTGTTGGGTGGGCACAGGAAATTCGTCTTCGTCGTAGCTGGGAATTGCTCGGAAACAAACAGTTGTGATCAAATTGTGGTAACAAGCACCGTCTTCTGCTATCAACAACAACAATTAGACTAAAGATTAAAGACAGAGAGAGGAACAGAGACAACGCAGCAGCAGATTGATCGAACGCAACAAGATGATCCAATTGATTTTGCGATTTTGTTATGCATGGAAAAAAAATACTTCTTACATGGTGATTGATGATTCTATTGCATAATTTTAGGATATGCTGCAGCCAGAGAGAGAGGGGTGAGAGAATCAGAGAGGAGGGAGATAGAGATCCATTTTGAAAAATCCATGGAAGATGGGGTTGGGCTTTTTTTTTTCCCCCTTTTGGTCCTCCTCCAGAAGCCAGAAAAAAAAACCCCCATATCTGAATTTCATTATTGTCTGAAATAGTTTGGAGAAATTTGCACAGAGGGAGAGTTTTTGAGAAAAAAATCTGAAGTCTCATAAGGTTTGTTTCAAAGACACCCACCACCCTTGTAGTGATGTTTTTAGTTGAGAACTGAGGAGAGTTGGTGGTGGCAGCAGCAGTGAAGTATTCAATAGGTAGCCGAGAGAGAGAGAGAGAGAGAGAGAGAGAGAATCCTCTCTGTCTGGCAGACAGGCAGGAGAAAGAAGGTAGCTGGTGATGATGAAGGACATGGCAAGGGCAAGGGAGAAAATGTGGGCAAAGGAGCTTGGGTGCCAAGCAGCCATCAAGTTCCACAGCACAGCATGCTCCGATGTCCGGGTGAACATGGTGTACACACTGGTTCTAGCACTGGGTCTCTGTTTTCTGATTGTCCAGACATTTCCTCTCAGAAGGATGGAGATAAGCAGCCAAATTTGGTGCTCAGACAGTAGTAGTGGCATCTCTTTACAGGCAGAGGCAGCAGCTTCAGCTTCCAGCACCAGCAACAACCCTCTGTTGTCCGAGTTTTTGTTGCATGAGAAGATCAACAGCTCTACCATAGATTTGAGCCATGGAGATGTTCGTGTGTTCAAGCCCCATGGAATGGCAGCTCACCTGTTCATCGAGATGGGAACCTACAGAGGCGGTCCACGAACATTCTCAATTGTGGGCTTGGCATCCAAACCTGTTGACAGCTTTCACAATCCCCCCTACGAGTGTGAGTGGGTTTCTTCTTCTTCTTCTACAGGCTCTTTTGACGATGAAGAAATGGTTGTTGTCAAGAAGGGTGAGGTTCACAAGATTCTTCCAGACTGGAACTATGGAAAGTTGTATTCTGTAGTGGTCCTGACATGTAAGTTCAAAGAGGACGTCGGAACTGACAAACAGGGAGGTGAGCTCATCCTGTATGCAAGCTATGGCGATCTGTACAGACAACCTGAGAGGATTGTTGCACTTAGGGAAGTGAAAGATGAGTACAATGCAACAGTGTTCCAGCCTCCTTATCCTTATGATTATGTCTACTGTGGTTCATCAATCTATGGTGATGTTAGCCCCCAACGGATGCGCGAATGGATGGCTTACCATGCGAATTTCTTTGGGAACAGATCCTATTTCATCTTTCATGACTCAGGAGGCTTTCATGATGATGTGAGGAAGGTTCTGGAACCATGGGTGAAGCAAGGTCGTGTGACCATCCAGAACACTAGGCAGCAAGAAATTTATGACGGCTACTACCATAACCAGTTTCTGGTTGTGAATGACTGCTTGTTTCGGTCTCGGTTTCTTGCAAACTGGACCTTCTTCTTTGATGTGGATGAATATATCTTTGTAGATCCCTCCACCAATCTGTCTGCTGTTCTTGAAGGAGACAAGAACATCACCCAGATCACATTTGAGCAAGTACCCATCTCCAATGAAATCTGCATCAAAGACAATTCCAAAAATGGGTATTCAAGGTCTGTTGTTGTTCTTCACCCTTCCACCACAGGATTCTTGTCACAGTTTCCCATGATAACAGCTTGACTTTTTCAGTTCACATTGTCATAACTGACTTCTTTTGCCAATATAAAAGCTTCTGATGATGGGCCACATCATGTTGTGATACATATTTGCTTTTATTCACTTGATAATTTAGGAATCCAAAATCATATGCAGGAAACAACACTTCTTTCAAGTAAGGAAATTTCTTATGAGTTTGATGTCCCAAGGATCATGATCATGATGTACAATAGTGAGTAACAATGGTGATAAATTTTGGTTTGTCCAGGAAATGGATATTCGAAAAGCTTGTGTACAGGAAAGTGTTGAAGAAGGGAGTTAGGTATGACCGAAAGTATGCGGTGCAAGCAAAGTATGCTGAGGCAACTGGGGTTCACATGTCAATGAACATGCTGAAAGGAAAGAATTTGTACCCTAAAGGTGACAAGATCCGATACTACCACTACCATGACACCATTGACAAGAGGAGTGAGGTTTGCAAACATTTTGTGGCCCCTGTAAACAAGACAGAAGTAGTTACACTTAGGCGGCACTACTTCAGGATAGATGAGAGTATGTTTGCACTTGTTGCTCCCACCAAACAATATGAATTTAAAGCTATTGGCAATCTGCCCACCATCATCTAGGCAGAAAAAGAGTCTCCTGCTACAGACTCAGAAATTTGGTGAGGCTGCTGTGGCATTATCAGAGTGCAACATGCCCCTCACAATGCTATGCTCTCCATGGATGTTGGTTGATAACAGTCTTTAGCTTAATTTCACAGCCCAGCAAGCTTGGACATACCAACATGTCTAGGCCCAACAAGAAACTTTACCTTTAGGTCAAGAAAGTAATCTGTGTCAGTGCAGAGGCTGAACAAGTTCTTAGCCCCGCACAGATTGAAACACATCTCATGACACATCTGTAAAGTCTACCAGACAAAGTTTCTCAATGGAAACTCTCAAATTGAACCTCTCAAATTTAAGATGCAAAAGGAGTTGTGATGATTTGACCTTTTCAATGATGATCTGTGGAGATCTGTCAAACTTCCTGGTTTTTTTTATTTTGGTTCTTTTAAAATATGGGTACGTCTGCCTTTGCACACTAGGTTCACAAGGTATTAGAAAGGTTCTTATGCACCAAAAGAGAAATGCAGAAACACAGAAGCTGATTGGGAATATACTTTACACCTTTGCAACACTGAAATTCACTAAGGTCTAAGAAAGATTCTATGCACCAAAAGAGTAATGCAGAACACAGAAGCTGCATTGCTTTTGAGGGAAAAGGGCTAAAAAACACCATCCTAATTTTGCAGCTGAGGACTCAAGCATCCAGCTTTGAACTCATACCCCATTTAAGATTAGTCCTAAATTTTATTTCCTTTTAATCTCAAATTACCCCATTTGAGATTAATCCTTAATCTCACATGGGTTATGGGTTTTTCCAAAATCTGGGCATGAACATTATAGTGTGGTTATGTAGAAAAGTCTATCCTTTGATGTTTCATAATATCAGAAAATTTTGGAAAATGTACCTATTTGTCAATTTATGATAGACCAGGTTTGTAAGAATATATTCACTGATTGCAGTTGTAGTTTCCTCCTTCATGCCTTTCACAAAGATGGGTGATTAAATTTGCTTTCAATGTTAGCTTCCATGCATTGAGCAGGAAGAGAAATTGAACAGTAAAATTTCTGGAGTGTAATTGAAAATTTTAGTGCCATCTCTTCCCATGGTATGGATGAAAAAAAGAAAAAGTTTAAGGGTATGGTGGCTACGTGTAGTGATGAAGGCTGTGTCAGATGTTCCACAGATCTCGTGAATGATGGAAAATATGGAAATAAGTACCTATGTGAATGTGGAAGCAATCACTTCAGTTTTTTTGGCCCCATGTCTTATACCAGTTTGGTTTTTAAATAGCTAAGCTAATTAGGGGGCTAGTGAGGTGATGGATTTAAAAGTGCCAATTGACAATCACAGCTTTTTTAGGTTGCTTGGAAATCAGCATAGAGACCTTCAATTTGTTGTTAAATGGTGTTTTCTTGAGGAAATCATTGCTATTGTTAAGTTTATAAGCTGTTGAGGGGATGGATGTCCATGTTTAATATCCTGAATTAAAACAGCAATTTGAAACTTGTGACCACAGCAATTCCATATGTGGGTAAATTGATTCCATTCTTGTATTGCTTTCACCCAGAATTGCACACCAGCATACTTAGTAAGTACTCTAAGAAGAGGATATGATGACCTCCCAGCACACACTGCTTGGGTCTGCTTCAGTGTTTTGGAGTAAGCAAGAATTGAATTATCAGCTTGATAATGAAAAGCTTGATTAGGTTAATGTACCTTGTAGGTACCTGTTGTTTGTCAACCGAAACCCTAAACCCTTGCTACATTCCTACTTCGAACCCAAGTCTGACATGTTTTGCAACCCTTCTGTATGTGACCAAGAATCAAGAATGCAAACTCATTGCAAGTTCTGATTTACTCCTGATTTGCACCCACAATCAACATTTAGGCAAAAGCCCAAATGGGTAACGCAAAACTGAAGATCATGTATTACAGAACATGCCTGGGAGGCCATAAGCCCAGAGAGGTGCCTGTGCAGAATTTTGCGCAAGTTCAAATTTCCGAACGGGCAGAAAAATGGGCACAACAGCCTGGATTTGGCATGTTCCATAATATAATGGTTTTCACAATTTGTACAATGGGCATGTGGATCTTGAACAATGGTTGTCAGATCACGTAGATCCAACATTACCTGTCCATTGTTGCCTTGTACAGGCACTAAAAAGAGGCAGAGAAGGCCATATGAAACCTCTAGTGTAGGTATATGGAATAAGATTTCAAAGTCTGGCATCTGTGCTCATAATTAGCCAATGAAAGCAATGATAATGACCAAAAGGGAAGAATATCGAACTTCTATGATCCATTGGCAATATACTGCATAATGTGAATAATTTAGAGCACAAAGCACTGACAAAGTTAAAACCTGTCCAGTCAATACTATGTACTTTGACTGATTTCAATGAAAAGAGGCAGCTGAGGTCCAGTAGATGTATTATTCTCTGCTATACCACTATCCCTTATGCAACCCCTTCGCATATCACCAACCAATTTGACCACTGTGTTTTCAGCTATGGTCACATCAGCTAGTACAGCAGTCACACTCTTCCCTACCACATCTGCCACCCATGTATCAAATACTGTACTCCCTCGCCAAATTGCAGCTAAAATATGCTCCAGAACTGTTACATCAACCTCCAGAGATGCCCCTTGCATTGTTATGCCCTCAAATGCTTTCGTGAGCCGGGCAAGGACACGGTTGGCAAGCCCATAGAAATCATAAGCTTTGAACACTACTGTATGATCTAGCAATCCAAAAAACTTGTCAGACAACACATCTTGAGCACACCCAAGAATCCTATTCTTTATCACATCCTCAGCTGACTGACTCTTGTCTTCCTGGCTGCTTCTGCAATCTCTTTGTGCTTGGCCATTACCACCATATGTCAAACTGTCCTCCTCATTTTCCTCTGCCAACAAGTTCAAATCTAGTGCCCGTGCTGGCCTCTCTGAGAAACTCAATTTTGGGCGCTTCACTTGTACCCTAGGGTCTGTTTGTTGGAGGATAGGCCCATCTGATTTCCGCTTAAGAAAACCGTCCACTGGATGTACAAGCTCCCCATTAGCTCCATCTGTATTTGGCAATGCTGCCCCCCACTCCACAACAGCAGTGTTACTTTGTGACTGGAAAAGGACTTTATCACTGTGAGTATCCTCAACCAGTAGACGCATGGCACCACCTCCTAATGCTACCAGCCTCTCCACTGAGAATTTTAGTCCACCCAGGCTGTGCTCAGGGACCAAACTCTCTGACCCAATATTGGAAGTCATTAAGACAATAACATTACCAAAGCTCACTTCCCGACCACTAGAGTCCACCAGCTTGCCCCTCTCCATAGCACGTAAAAGGCTAGCCCGAACTACACTGTCTGCTTTATCAATATCCTCCAGTAGTAAGACTGAAAAGGGTTTCATGCGGACAGCTTCTGCTAGCCTATCCAAGGAGCTCCGACCCCGATAGCGTATGCCATTATCATCAGTCTCAAGTCTTGATACTGCTTGGTCCCCAAATCCCAGACAAATTAGATTTTGCTCACTACCTGAAACCATCTCAGTGAGTGCTTTTGCAATCAACTGTTTTGCCAATGGATCAGGTCCAAGGAAAAGTAACCATGAGTCAGTTTTAGACATCACACCTCGCATCTTTCCCATACCAGCCCGACAATTCATCACTGTGGAGGTAATAGCAGCCACTGCCTCACCCTGCCAGCCCACCCTTGAAAGAAGTGCTTTATACAGGCCTTTCAAACTATCTGCAATGCTTTCCTGGAATGCTTGCAGTGGGCCTTGGTTGATAAACAGTGCTGTTGTAGCTGGTGGTGGCAATTTCAGTTCAGTGGATCTGGAATTGACCATTTGCCATTGCAATCCCCTTAAAGGTGATGTACCACCAGTCCTCCCCTGCATTTGCTCCTGATGGATCTGCCACTGAGGGCGGCGTTGCAAGGGGCTGCAGTTCATCACAGTATTTTTCAGAGAATGGCTAATTGGACTGCCAGAAACAGTTAGTGCACTGGGTCGACCAAGTGCAAGATCTGTCTGCACCGACATCAGACTTGCTCCCTGCTCAACTGATGTCACACTAGTTCCATGCATATCTTCTTGCTCTGCAGAGGCTGAAATCACACTGCTCCCATCATTTGGCTCACCAATATCAAGCGTGCAGACCATATCATCCCTCTTATGAATGGTACACAGGTGGCCATCCACGTGTGCAGTACTCATAGAGTTCACAGAACCTATACTGCACGGAGAACTCTGTGCCCAGTATGGTAAGGTTGATGAGCCTTGCAATTGTTTTTTTGACAACAGCAAGCCTGATGAATTCCCCTGCCGTATAGCCTGTGGTGGGAAAGTAATGGACCCGAGCTCTGCCATCCAATTTTGAACTACATTAGGTCTTCCCCTTCACAAATTTGGATTATATCATTCAACCATTTCATGCTTTGCCTAACACCTTCTGGACTATTGTGGATTACATGCAAGCACATCACAACAACACTCTTCAGTCTGTGAGGTGAATTATGCAACCACCAAGGGATATAATTGCAACATGATTTGATAATGCTCTGAGAATCACTAATGTAACCATGTGTAGGTTTATGGTTGTCAACATAGAAATTGCATCCAAATGGAATTTTCAGAAGCTTACATTCCAAAGGGTTGAATTCTGTTCTAGGTGAAGTGCTTTAGAAAAGAGTAGTGAGCTTACTGTGAGTCTCGCTGTCTGCCACAGTTCCATTCCCTAACCTCTTGCTTAGGGGTGAAGGCTCTGTCTTGAGGATTGAAGAAACAGGAGCATGAAGATGAGCATGCACATTCTGGCATGTTTCTTGCCACTTCCGATGAAGCTCTTTCAGCTTTTGAATCACAGAATGCTCTTTAACCTGTAATCCATCAATTTTTGGATTTGTAATTTGGGACCTCAGACTATGAACTTTACAAGCTACAGCTACTTCCAGATGAGAAAACCAATTTATTTGCAATAATTTTTACCTGAGAGCTACACATATCCAGCCTCCCTTCATTGAGAGCATCCCCAGAAGACAGGGAGCACCACTCTGTTGGAGCCAGATGCAAGGAAAGCCTCTCAAGTTCATGAAGTTGGTGTCTCTCTTGTTCAAATTTAGCCAGGCATTCTGCACAGCATTGAAGTTTATCTCCAATTTTATCGTCTCCATGGCAAGGCCTGACAGCTGCTAGGTTGGGAACTTTCCCCTCTACAGCATACAATCTTGGGCTAGAAGAATCTGGCCCCTTTGCTGTTCTGCAAAACCCACCACACAATACTTACACTTAACAGGGCAGGCAGAGATTGCCCATACCCTAGTAGACCTGCAATAAAACCCAAATTTGCGAAGAGAATTGAAATTATTTGGAAAAAATCAGCAGAATTTCTCTCCTAAAGAAATGTTCCCATTATGTTGCCATATATATTTGCAAACAATGAGAACTTCTCCATTCTTACAATTTATGTCAACCTGAATAAAACTGAGAGATGAACAAACAATAAGATCCCTATCATGTTGATTGCAGAGGAAGCAGGGACTTGACATACTTCTCTAACTGTTGCAGAGCAGAAAAATAAAGGGATGTTGAAGAAGCTACTTGCAATGGCTGCAACCCCCATTGCGCTTCCAGCTCTGGGTGTCGAGCCTGGCACTTTACAAACACCTGCTGGGTTGCCACCCCAACAAACCACAGCCTGCTACCTGCATGGCGTAGCAGCAACCTTCCAAGCTCTGCAGCAGCATGCTGTGCAGGGCAGAAGCGCACAGCCCCCTTCTTGAAGTGCACTGGATCTGAGAGCCATTGTAAATCCCCAAGGTGCAGCACTGCACCTGCTGGCATGCACTCATCCACAATCTTGCTCAACTTACCCAGCTTCTGTTCCATATCCAACTGGCTGCAGGAGGCAAAAGACAAGGATGACAGCTGTGGGTCGAGGACCTTCAGTCTGCATAATTGCTCAGGTACCTGCCCCATCTTTATGAGGATGGCAAGATCCTTGACAACAGCATTAGCACAGGCAGATGAATCTGAATCCACCACAAGAAGGGCATTCCGCTTTGAGGGTCGCAGAAGAATCTCAATTAGTCGACAGACATCATTCTCCCTCCCTCCAAATTCAACACCAGGCTGCACAAGCTGCAAAACATTTCCAGTGAGCAGCAAAGACACAATGTCTACCAATGCATTCTAATTATGCATTCCCTGATCCTACTGGGGCTTCTTCCACTTTCCGGAGGTGACCATCTTCTGACATCCAGAACCTGGGCAGTTATGACCCACTGTTCTTTCAGGGACTCAGCACCCCCTAGGTGGACACTTCAAAGAGTGGCTCATAGAACTCAGGTGACTATAACACAGGAATAACAAACATGGAGTAAAAAGCGAATTGAACCCACAACCAACTGCAAGCTTTCCAACACAAGCTCAAAGGAATGCAATGTATGGTGCATGAGAAATAAGCGAACTGACCAAAACACTTAAATTAACCCTTCAGCATCACATGCACAGCCTGAAGAATGGGTTCAGATTCTGCCATGTATGTGAGGGCAAAACACCACAAAAGGTCAAGTAAGGCTTCAATTTCCAGCTGGGATTGCAACTTAATTGTGAACTCAAATGCCAAATATCAAAAGGAAGCAGATAAGATTATTCATAACATTATCAGGCTCTTGGCTGTAGAAAATACAAGGGGTGAGCACATGTAAATTCAGATTTTACCCCATAAACCCCCTGATGAGAACCTCATGTATAAATGGTTGAGGTCAACCATAGAGACCAGATGAGTAGTAAAGCTCAATCCAACTATTGACAGTGAAGTGCCCAGAAGTGTGGTACTGCTCACTTAAACAATCGAATTTTCAAAAGCACATTCAAAGGCAGATTAGGAGGAAAGCTCACAACTAAGGACAGTTGCAAAACAGATGCATAGCATAGTACCAGTACATAGATCTTTGAAAAGATAAAAATAGCTCACCATACTTGACTCAATCTGGATAGAAATTGTGAGATGACCCGAGAATAAGGTTTTCAGACCAAAGTATCAAGAGCCCTTCATACCAAACTGCAGGAGAAAGAGAAGAGAAACCAAATAAAAAGAAAAGAATATAACTCAAAGTGGCATGGACAATAGTGTGAGTTTCTTGCATGTTCAGTAGCCATCACCAGCAATATGAAAGGTAGTGACTAACTTCCATAACAAACAACATCAATAAGATGTACAGAATTTTAGCCCCAGACCCAGAAGTAACAGGAACACCCAGCCATGATGCTGGCTAGATCACAAACACAAAGGAAGCAGAAACAGAAACAGAGAGAAGAAAAAAAACACAAGAAAAGAAAAGGACAAGTAAGAAAGGGAGGAAAATAAGTGAGAGATTTAGGATCATGCAACTTTGGGATACTGTACCAAATTCATAGTGTAGATGCAAGGACATTCTGAGGTACACATAGAAAGAAAAAATTAAAAATGCACTACACAATATCTTCTGGATCCTGGACTTGATGAAGCAACAACTTAATATCAAGGATTTCTGCACTAGGTTAAGAGGAGATTTTTGAAAAGTGTCACACTACCTGATCAAGCATCATTTTCTGCTGCTGCACCTGAGGAACCTGGCTCTCTACAGGGGCATTCAGCTGCAAACCCACGACTGTTTTGTCACAGCCTTCAACAAGCTCCTGCAGCTGCATGGAGCTTGAGCCCATCACTGGTTCCGTCTGGACAGAGGAGTCCTTGCTCTTCATCTGCTCACAAATTGACAATGGCAAATTTGCTCCTGGTCTAAAGCTTGTGAACTGGGTTGTGCTTGAAGGACTTGACCCAGTCCTGAAGCTTGGGAGCCCAATCATGCTCAGAGAACTGGATCCCAGTTTTGAACATGGTTTACTAGTGGGTCTTGAGCTCAGGATAGAGTCTGTGCTTGGTAAGCAACTGATGCTGGTGCTAGGAGTCAGACAACTTGAGATGTTGTCTTCAAGATTACCCTTGATGTGGGCACTAGAGGATCCCGCTTCCTTAATCACCCGGCTGACACTGGGGTCATCCAGTACTGAGACAATGAGCTGCTCAAGCTCAACCTTGATAGCAAGCAGAGGTGGCTGCTGCTGCTCAGAACAGCACCCACGTCGCTGATGGGCATGTGCACGCTTCAGTGCAGCCACCAATGCATTTGAGAGGGTGGGCTGTGAGGGAGTAGCTGGTCCTGATTGTGCAAGGTGGTCGAGTGCCACATTGAAGCAAACCTCAAGTGCTCGCAAGGGAGTTGGCCCAGCAAGCATTGATGATTCATGCAGCCCAGTTCCAGAATGCGACAAGAGCATAGCAGCGACATGCAGGGGCTGCACTTGCGCATGCCCCCGCCGTCGCGCCTCTGCTATTGCATGCTTCAGAACTGATTGCGCTGGAGCTGTTAGCGTGTGTTGCACCCAGTTAGCCCCCGCTCGCATCCCTCTACAGAATCACTGACTCCTGTCCACCCTCTTCACAACCTCACTTGTCTTGGATTTTGGTATGGTCTTCAAACAAAAATTCTTTCTTCAAGAGCAACTTCTTTGTTCATGTCTCTGGCAAGGAGAGGTACTCAAGCTCCATAGTGAGGTGAAAATCTGCAGTTGTCAAATGAACCTCAGATATGTACTAGCATAAAGTGTCAGTGAACACAATACCAAATCCAAAATGTTGACACAGCAGCAATAGCACAACAAATTTTTTTCATAAAATGCATCTTGTGTGTCCCGCCCCCTCACATCTTCTCTTCCACTGAGGAGGCAGTGAAATCAATTCTGAATGGCTGCTTCACTCATACAACAAGTCTTATGTCCAGATTCAGGAAATTGTTGAAGATTACCCTATGGAAATATTTTAAAAGCTGAGCCAAAATCAGAAAACAATGAAAGAGAGTTTTTTAAGAGTGCACCTTCCTTCTGTTATAATTACCACTTTCATACATGTTGGTCATAGACAGAACCAGACACAGGCCCCTATACCTCATGGATAATAAGTGCAGCCCTATTGTGGATGGGAAACCAGACCCACAACAAATTTCTAGGACTTCACCACTATGCAATTATGGTGCCGGGTTCTTGTCTTGGTCCCATAAGATGCTGTTCCCATAAAGGGGCAGGGCAGATATATTGCATGCAGATAGATGTGAGGCGTTTCATCCTTTGCAAAACACAACTTGAGCCAAAAACCCTGCCTCCTTTGGATTGGGAATGTCAAAAAGTGGTGCATCGTCGTCGTCATGGCACCATTGATGAATGATCCACCACCACAACACAAAAGTTTGAGACATGTATAGCGTGCACATCAAACACAGTTGAACAGGAATGGCTCTAGAAATGTAGAGACCTGATGAATCTAGATGCAACCCTTTCTGTTTGTTTCTGAAGACTTCCTACAGAGCTGGACAAGGCAATGGAATGCAGTAGTAAGCTGCAGATGGTTATTCAGAGAATGGAAAAGTGGCTATGTATCATCACGCTGTATGCAAGCCTTTTTTCCATGCCAAGAACAAGAAGCACCTCACTCCGCCTTCCGAAAACACACAGTAAAACAAACAACGAGAAAGAACAATTCTAACAACTACACTCGCAAAAAGCAAACAAAAAAACAACAACGTGCAAGCAGCATCTCCTACAGTTGCTTTTCCCTTTGAGAAGAGGATTGGTGCAAAAAGCTTTTCGTCACACCTGTTTTGTTTGTTTGTTCGTTGCCACCTCGTCCTCCTGCGGTTTAAGCAGCAGCAGTAGCAGGATTCTCTCTGGAATCAAATGTATGCGAACAGGAAGCCCACAAACCCCCGCCCCGCCCGCCCCCCTCCAATGTAGTCCGTCCGTCAGTCATGTACAACAATCTCTGATGTATGCATGTATGTAACTATCCTTCCCTCCTTCCTTCTCCCGATCCCGCCTCCCTACTACAACAACGGGCGTGCTCCAAACTCGATCGAGTGGGAAAATAACAACCACACAACACAAGACGATTTGTGGCTCCTGGGTTTGATTAGAAGATGCAAAAACAACACGGCTCACCGTCGAGAACTATGCATAATCATCATCATCATCGCTGACGCTCTTGCAGAAGATCGAACCCGATCTCCCGAATTCTCGCGGAATCCAAACACCAACGTTGCGACGAAGAAGTGCGCGGACAGGCGTGCGTGCGTGCGTGGTCGCTGGTGCCCCTCTCTCTCCTACAAGACTAGGGGCTGTTTGGTTTCGCCTCTTTACCCTATCTACAAATCTTTTCGATTTTCACCTTTTCAAAAGAGTTTTTCTTTTTTCTTTTTCTTTTCTTTTTCTTTTCTTTTCTTAGCGGTCTTTTAAAAGAAAATGAAAAAAAAGGGGACCCCCCCCCCCCCCCTTTTTTTTTTTTTTTTTTTTTTTTTTTTTTTTTATGTTGTTTTAAAAAAAAAAAAAAAAAAAGGGGCCCCCCCCCCCCCCCCCGCTTATTCATTTTTTGGGTGCGAAATTTCGCCAAAATCCCAAAAATAAAAAAGAATACTCCCGTTTTTCTGAAAAAAAAAAGAGAAATGTTTTCTTAAATAAATAACTCGCCACATTTGGACTCTACATTTAGTTTGGTAACAGGTTTTGAACTAGTTTTTAAAAATTGTTTCGACAGGTTCTAAAAACCTGTCGCCATTTAATGCTAAATCCCTCTTGGGATGCTACCGAATGACGCAACATCTGAAATTTGAAAGCGAAATCACACTCCCCCCCCCCGCCCCCCCTCTCTCTCGTTTCCAAATAAATTATTACTTTTACATTAATTTTACTCCCTGCAATAAGAAGTTACTTACTAGCCTACCATGCAGTGATCAGTTTTTTAGTACCCTTTAGCTTACAACAGTGGTGCTCAATATTTACATCTTTTTACTTTTTATCCGACCCACGTACCGATCTTTTCATTTTCCAAACTTAAGAAAGATATCTGTCTAGTTTTCTTTTTTTGTAAAGGGTTTGTTCTTTTGAGGTCCCCTCGACGGTCAGGGTGAACCAGCACCCACTTTAGTACCTTCACCTTTTCTTTTAGTGAGGCCTCTTAGTGACCATATTCCCCAAAAAATGTTAGATCTGAACTTAGAGACCCTGATTTAGTCTACGCATGGAATATTTGTCATATTTAGGAATAATTTAAATAGATTTTGGGATTTTTGCCATGATAGGAACTAACTGTGATTTTTTTGGTGCTGAGAATTCGCCATTTTGCTATTAAAAAAGAGTCTCAAACATGATGGTCAAGGGAACTTTTTGGAAATTTTTCAAAAAAATCACCACGCTTCAAAGAAAAACCTTTAAAGATTTTTTGGAGGATTTGGCCAGATTTATACCCTTTGTACTGATCTTTTCATTCTCCATCTTTTCAAAAAATATTTAGTTTTCTCCTAATTTGCCTTTCTAAATTAGGGTTTGTTCTTTTTTAAGGTCCCCTCGACTCCCCACCGATTTCCAAATAAATTACTTACATTTATTTTTACTTGGCAAAAGCAAAAAGTTACTCATTTTTTCAATGACCAGCGCAATTCACCTTCTACAAATCATAAAGATTTCAGATTTACCTTATATTTACCTCTGATTGACAGTGCACAGTTTGAGATGTACATTCTACCCCATAACTAACCCCATCAACGTTTTTCCAATTTTTTATTTTCTTAAATTGAAATGTTCATAGATCAAAAAACGCATTGTGCATTTTCTTAAGAACAATTTTGTTCCAAGTAGTTCTTTTTTATAAATTTGCAAAATAGCAAGAATTTGTCACCACAAGGGTTCTATCAAAAAATTGTCTAATATTATGGTACCTAATATACTAATGCCCCATTGTGGTCAGATATTGTTGTGCAGCATAGACATAATGGACCTTTTTCCGTAAAGGCAACATCTGTACCTACATTCCCTGGATTTTTTATTGTTTTGTGAGTTTTGTTAATGAATTTGCTGCTACTGTATGTAGATTGATTCTCCACTTCTTTGATGGGATTTTGTTGGATCTGGTGGTGATATCACACATATTGCCTGGGCATAAAATGACGTAGTGTAAAAGTGGAACAAAATCTTATTTTGCATGGTGAGAGGCCAAATGTAAGGTGACAATACGCACATAAAAAAAATGGGTGTAGATTTTTGTTGGCTGTGAACCCTACTAGTAACCTAGATTCCATATTGATTTGCTGAAAGTGAGGAATCTACAAATAAAAGGATTTGGTTGGTTATTGGAGGTCAATTTCACCTATCAAGGTGCCACCCTACAACTTTGAAACTACCAAAATTTTCCAAAAGTAAGGGCAAAAAAGCCTTTGCAAGCTGCTTTTACACCCCCAAGAGCACTAGTCCAACTCTACATTCCAGCTCAGTCCTAGAAAGAAGACGCAACATAATGTCAATGGTAAACAAACTCTCCATTATCCAAAGCTCACTCAGGGATGGAGGTGAACCCTCACCTTGGGTGAACCAGCACTCATGTTGGTACTGTGGTAAAAATCCCAAAATCCATTTAAATTATTTCTACATATTACAAATATTCCATGCTTATACTAAATCTGGGTCTTTGAGTTCAAATCTAACGTTTTGGGGCTTAATATGGCCACTAAGAGGCCTCGCTCAAAAATGTGAAAGCACCACTGTGGGTGCTGGGTCACCCTGGCTGTGCACCTGGCCCCCTCGGCCAACCTCCCCGCCATCACTCTGTATCCAAATCCACACATTGTATTTGTGGACATTAAGCCCCCACTCCACCCCAACCTCCATAATTCATGGATTTGCCCTTCAACCTTATACTTGTAAATTCTTTGGGAAGGGGAGGGGAGGGACCGACAGCATGAACTCAATCTCTAAGTTGCTTCATTTTGCAATGTGGGTGGTTTGCCCGACCAGCAACATACCATACGTCACTCTCCTCTCATGATCATGAGCCTTGTTTTTTCACTCATGAGTCAAAACGACCCTATCCAAATTCTGCAATGTGAGGAGCTTCTATGAATCTGAAACCTGAACAGGAACAACGATGTATTACCTATATCATAGTGAAAATTTATTGTAGGGTAAAAATACTAACATGCAAGAACTCCCTCCTCCCTCAACACTCACCCCACTCCAAAACTTGCCTTTAAAACAAAGAAAAAGTCACCCAAAATCCAAAAGTTTCCAAAAAGTTAAGCAACACATAATAATAATACTGTTGACAAACCCCAACAAGGGGATCATGTTTCCATTGGGAAAATTATCTTTTTGTAAGTGCCAAAACTTTGGGAAGTGGGGTTAGATTTGACAATTCCCCATCTCTCTCTCTCACTTACTCACGCCCCATCCCACTCCTTAGTCCTTCACCAGGCCACCCCACTTCTTTCTACCAAAGGTGCAACACAAACAAGTGCTAGAAAACAAAAGGCCCAGTGGTCATCACGTGGGCCAGTGGGCTCCCCGCCTGAATGATTACCTACTGACTCCGCGCACACCCACTTGCTCAGCTAAGTCAAGTCCAAGATCTTGTGTATTTTTGGTCACCCGCTTTATGGATTGTGATCAAATAAAGAAAGAGAAGCGGAAGGCAGTTTGGGGGGGGTGTGGGAGAGGGGCTGGCGAAGGGGAAGAGGAGGAGGCAGTTGCCCTGTTGGAACTTACTTACATTACTTGTGTCCGGAAAAAGGACGGTACTTTTCCAAAGCTGCCTGACTCCTTCCTTCCTTCCTTCCTTCACACAGCGTATTGAAAAAGGTTATGTTTGGCCAGCCATGATTGAGGGCAACGTGGGAACACCCCAAACAAAGTCAAAAACGGGTTTCACTCATCTTCTAACCAGTGTTTGTTGGTTGCTTGGTTGCTTCTAACGTTTTAGATTTCACTCCTGGATACCAGTAGACGATATTCTTTTTAAAAGATAGTTAACAAAAAGACATTTACATTTGGGGTGTTTCTATTTTTTCTTTTGAAAATGATTATGTGTTAATGAATTTTCGCAATCATTCGAGTCATCTGTAAAATTTGGCAAACACAGCATTAGAAGCCTAGGTTTGCCCAATTCGCCATTGCGATCAACAGTATGGCATGAAAAAAACAAAGGGGCCATACAAGGCCCTGAACATTAAAAAACTCCTTATGTAACATGAACTGAATTCATCCTAAGTTGAGCTTGCATATTGTGTTGCAAAACCACTAACTGTGGTCACTTTGGTCAAAAGCAATTGTGCCTCGCAAAACTTTATGTGGTTGCAAAAGGAGAGGAGAGAGGTACAAAAGAGAGAGGATATTTCTTGCAATGGGTTCACAGAGGATCAACAATTGAAACTCAAAAACTTTTGCAATGTTAGAACACAACATTGGAGCATTCACTTTGTTGGAGAAAGGGTTGCTCGACCTGGAGAAGTAAAATACAAGTGTAACACCCTTGAAGAGTTTGTGCAAGAGTTTGTTGTTTTGAGCTTTGACAAGAACATGCCACACCCCTACCATTTTTTTAAAGGTGGGGTTTAACCCATTTAGAGATAGATAAAATGGGTTTGGTATCTCAAGTGAAACGAGAGATAAATAAGTTTTTTTAATTGTCATGTTGGAGACCTAACATTTTCCTAAGCTTTTATCTTTTCATGATGGTCATTTTTCATGTGCTGACAAAGGTTTGTGATTTTTTACAAAACCCTAAATGGTGTTTGACTTTTATAATCCTTGAAGCAACTTAAGCCTCCAAGACCAAAAGACCTTGTTTTACATCCAAAAATCAATCTTGTAGATATTTAATGAACTTTTAAAACCACCTTGGGAGGTCTGAAGAATATCGTACTACATGAATGGTTGTGACATTAAAAAAATTTAATTCATTTTTCTGAATTTTTTAAATATTTATTACTTTTGCCCAAAAAAATTTATTATTATAAAATTAAAAGTTTGTAAGCTTTTTATTATCGAGTTTGAACTGTAAACCTTACAGATCAAAAACTTTAAAACTGAAACAATCTAGACACAATTGAATAAACATAACAATAGTGTTTTTATTAATTCTTATAACCATTATTTGCAGAAAATTTCAGAATTAAAGTCAAGTGCCCAAGTTAAAATTTTAATCTTAATTAATTATTTAGCAGTTTGTTGTCAAATCCAATCAGTTAATACAATACTTTATAATTCCATTACCCGTTATTTTGATTCTATAGGTGTTGATCTGATTTTGAAACATTCTTGATTGGTATGCAACCAATCTTACATGTCCATTACGATGAATTGAGCCCTAGTAGCCCATAATTGATCTTGAAAACCATCTTGGGAGTTCTAATGGGTATTTGGTAATTCCATTATGTATTATTTTGGTTATGTGGGTGTTAATTTGATTTTGAAATGTTTTTGGTTGGTCTATAACTCATGCCACATGTCCATTATGTCAAATTGAAACCAAATAGTCCTTTAATTGATTTTGAATTTAACCACCTTGGCAGGTTTGATGGGTATTTGGTAGTTCCATTATGTATTATTTGGTTATGTGGGTGTTAACTTTAAATTGAAACATTATTGATTGGTCCGTAACCCATGCAACATGTTCATTATGATGTATTTTGCTTTCATATTTACATGTTTGAGATTAAACCCACCTTGGAAGGTTTGCAACCCTTTTATGGAACCCATTTATGCAACTTATCTAATTACTTATTTGAGCTTGAAATCACCTTGTGAGGTTTATGGTTGTATACCCATGGACCCAACAATCTCAAGTCCACATCAAAAAAAGGTTGTCAGTTATAGGAATAATAAAAAATGTTGTAAAACTTTTATGTTGGAACTACCTTCCACTAGGCAATCCTACACTCCAAGTAATTTTTATTTTTTTTAAAACCACAACAAACAACCTAGAATGTCAAAAATACAAGAAAATAAATATTATCTTACCCTTAGATTCAACTCTAATGCAAGTTATCCCAAGAAATATAAGCTCCCTTCATCATTTGAAGTTGTTTCTTTTTATTGTTATTGCCCTCCATGTTGCTATAACTATCGTCTAAAAGTTATTTATGAAGAAAATGAATAGAAAAAATTGAAAGTTGAAAGCTACAAAATTTTACATCAAACAAAAATTATCAACATTTATTTGCAACTAAGAATTAAACAAAAGCAAATCATATATAATGCCTTAATTCTCCTTATGATTTTTTTGTATTCCAATCACCTAACTATATCATTTTTTTCACAATATTTTTTACAACTCCAATAAAACCAAAAAAGATAAATGAAAACCAAACACAAACACAAACCTTACAAATTAAAAACCAAAGACCTTAAACCCTAAAATCAAAACCCAAAACTCCAATCCAAGCCCCTAAAAATGAAACCCTAAAATTACCAAACACAAACCTTATAAACTACAACCTAAAAATGAAGGTCTTGAACTTTTTTAACTATACCCAGAACTCCAAAAAATAATAATTTTAATTTTAAACAAAATAAATATAAAACACAAACCTTATAACCTAAACCTTAAAGCCAATAAAATTTAAACCTTAAACCCATAGCCCTATAGATAGCCCCTATTGCCTTACAATTTATAGCCCATAAGTTAACAAGCTTATAAAGCATAGAATTAACGTGTGCAATTTGTACACAAAAGAAAAAATGTTTTAATAACCCCTTGAAGGGATCCCATGTAAAGTTTGTGAAATTGGTGCCTTCTTTTTATGATTTTACAAATAATAAATAATAGGGCATGAAGACCAAAAAAACCAATCAAACTAGGAATTAAGAGGGCATCACTTTCTAAAATAAATATTTTATAGTTATACATTTGGCAATTTTGATATTCAAACTAATTTCAAATATGCATATCAATTATGTAAAATCAAATTTCACTTTATGGTTGTTTACAAAAGTCTTGATAATTACACTATTTTAGTACATGTGCAAAAACATCAACATCCAAATTCAAGTAGTTTGTGGAAAAACTGAACTAAAAATTTTATCCATCATATCACAAGTTTGCCAAAAACAACACATGTTTAAACACAAAACAACTTGAACCCCATAGAACTTGAAGCACAAAAAATTATCAAAATTTTGATACAACTTTCTCAACAACTTATATTGTTGGTGAGCTCCATAAACAAACAATAAACAATAAATTTTGCAACATCAACATGGATCAAAAAAGAAAAAAACATTTCAAGGGAAGGTTAGTTGGAAAAAGAAAAATGCAAAGTTTGCTTAAGGTGAGTCACCTAATCACCATCAACCTTCAACTTTTCAAAATAATCAATTTCTTCAATCAACTCGTTGTTCTGCAACTAAAACAATTTCAACTTTAATATAGTCCTTAAAATGTGCATTTGGCATGTAATTCACATATGAATCATCAAACCAAGGTTTTACCACATGTAATATGATTGAATTTCTCTCCTTGTAAACAACAATAACTCAAAGCTATCAAGACATTGGTGAGGCCAAGCAATTTTTTTATTTCAAATTGACATCTTGGAATCTCAAGAATTTGTTTGACAAGGAAACCAACACTCAAAAACTATGCCTTGTGGATTTGCCACCAAACAAGGGTGCTTGCACATGTTGACGAGGGGATAGATAACCTTTAAAACAAAATAATTCTCCAATAACCTTTGTTTTAATGTTAAACAAAATAAAGGAACATTTCATTACACCATGTCTTGCATTTGCATAAATCTTCCAATTACAAAGGTATGGGCAATTTGGAATGCATCGAAGCATTGTGAACATTCCAACAAATTTAAATTTCATACAAAATGTATTACCACAAATGTCGTATCATGATTTTTCAATTCGTGCATTCTTGAAAATAAAACCATAACATATATATAGGGTTATCTTTGTTTTAACATAGTTATTAAATCACTATAACAACTTCAACAAAGTTTTCCTTTGTACATATGGATGAATTTTTTTAATAAAAGTAGATTAGCAAGGTTTATCATACTTGCAAATTATGTCAAAATAATGATTGTCAAGAACACACATTTGAAAAAATAAATCCAATTTAAGTAGTTTAAACACATTTGGAAAAAATAAAAAAATAAAACTATGTAAATTTGTTAGTGCAAGACATCTTATATGTTGAACATGTCATTGAGGATGGTGTTAAATCAATGATAATTGCTTCCAAAGAAGATTTTTAACCTTGAAACAATTTTCATGATACAAATTATGAACAATAAAATTTCCCGATATTATTCTTTGACATCCAATGCCATGTTTTGCATGATTTTTTTGAAAAATAATACACATCTAACTAACAAAAGTCAATAGAAATCAACTTATCTCATAACTAACACAATTCTCAAAAAATTTGAATTTTTAATTCATTTCATATTTTCTAGCACATGGATTTTCATTCAAAAATATATATTATTAGGTTGCATTTTAATAACCAGTGATGTGTTAATTAGTGTAAAATTAAATTAAATATTGAAATTTGATTTGAGTCATAAAAATTTATGCCATGTAAAAGCATTTCAAGATTATTTAAATCATTTTTTACAATATTTTTTTTGCAATGACTAGCCAAATTCAAACCTTCAACTTTCTTTATAACATTCACTATAGCTTTTAATAATTAGCATTCACTTATAACAATGTTAAAGGATTTGCATATTCAACATGTTGGTGAAAGTGTAAACTAAAGAAGTGATGAATTCGTTAAATGTTAAAAATCTTGTTGGAAATGATTTTATTACATATGTATGTTATTATGAACATAAAATGAGAAGTTTTTGTATTTAAAAAAAAAAACTAATGTTTGATTTTGTCAAGTTAAAGATTATTTATTTGCAATAGAATTTTAGTTAGGAGGGTCAACTCATGATCATGGATTACTATGGTTGGAAAATGAAAACATTGATTTGATGTATCTTCAAATGAGAACATTGAAATTTTTTTTTCCCCAAAAAAACTTAATGACTAATCATACTATTTTTAAAAACATGATTTGCAAATGCACAATTTTTTTAGCATAACAAACATGTAAGAAGAAACTTGAACCAATTTGTCAATTCCAATATCCTAAACCTTCAATGGAATGTTCAAAAATATTATTACCTTTTGATGAACAATCATACTTAAGACATTTATGGAATATATACTTTAAATTTTAATTGACTTATTAACATGGAATCAGGTATGTAAATCTCAATAAATTTCTTTAAAAATTCAAAGGAAAAAAATGTATTTAAATGCTCAACAAATGCCAATCCAACAATGCATACAACATGATCAATTCCATTCATCATTTCACAAGATGATTTAAATTTTTTGGCACATGTAAAAAACATGTTAGAGTTTTTGTATTATTGCCACACAAAAAATTACACATTTTATCCCCATCTTCAACATATGTAAATTGCAAATCATTAGTTAATAAATAGAAATTATGAAATCAAATTGTAAATCATCATTTAGTAATATTAAAGAAACTGAACTATATGATTTAACATATAAAATTCATTCCAATCTAAATTAACAAACATCCAAAATTAAAACTATAATGTTTTTCAACAAGTAGATGAACATGTACCATATGGGAAAAAGTCTTTGTATGTGAGAAAATTAAACTATGAACAAACAATTATTGTAAATGACATCTTTAGAAAAAAAACCAAATGTCCAAAGTTTTCACATGAGGTTTGGGGACATGAAACACATTTGCATTCATTTATATCATATAGAACCTGTTTACAATACTACCTATTTTATAAATCACAAATATTGACCCAAGTTAAAACCAAAAGTTGTGAAATTATCATACATAGGAAAATTTGTATTAAATATTAAAATACAACAATACATTCTAGACTCATAATCTTATTAAACAAAAAAATCAATTTAAAACATTAAGTGATAAAAAAAAGTGACATGTTCATTAAAAGACTTGTGATCAACTTTGATTGTTAACAACCAATGAAATATTTCTCATAAGTAATACTATTAACATTACTAATTGTAGGTTATGGCTTATGAAGCCATCTCACAAAAAAATTATGGGTGACCTCGATGTAATAATAACATGCATTTTTTATCAAGCTCCTTAGGTTCAAGATTCATGTGTTTTCAAATCAAAGATTAAAACACCTAATATCCTTTGAACAATTTTTTGGCATGAAAACATAAATGTTACAAATTTTAAGAAATTATGTGACAAAATGATGTAAAGCTAAATTATCAACAATTTAAAAATAAATCTCAAACAATTGCACAAACTTTTAAAGACGTAAATTTGATTAATAAAATCTATTTGAAAGCACCAACCTTGGACAAATACCTTGCCATGTTTGTTTTACACCAATGTTAAAACAATGAGCATAACAAAAATATATTTCAAAAAACTTTTGCTGAAACATTCACATTTACTACACAAGATGTTCATTTTGACATATTTAATTTCCATTTTAAGTTATCAACAGTGCCAAATCAAGTAGTTGGTTTTCATTATGAACTATTGATTTTTAAAAACTATTAGTATATCTATGTGTATGCAACTATTTTGCATTAGATGGCCTTGTAAATGTAGACATAATTTTTGAAGATAAATATATAAAAATATCTTCAAAATCATTAATATGGATACATTTTCAATTTTTTTGAATCGGGATAAACACAAGAATAAAAAAACTCATGCATGATGTATGAAAAATTCCCTATATTCAACAAAAAATTGTCCACACCTATTAATGAAAATTTGATAAAATACAAATAGGTAGAAACCCTTATCATATCATTCCAAAAATTCAATTTCCCATTCAACTAAATACAAGATGTATTGTACACTACATAAAAAGTTTAACTTTTGACCACTTGCAGTTGATTCAACTAATGTTATTAAAATTTTGTAACATACACAACATTATCTTGAATCTTATTTAAATAAAATTTAAATACTTAATTTCTCCATTGTTGAACAAAAAATTCAAATACACTCTCTTGGTGAAGAAAAAAATGTATCATCTAAAAAAATTTGCACAAAATGGGTGAAAGCACACCGAGCCCCCCAAAAACTGTATTGACAATTTTTTATTTATTTTTGGGTAACATATTGACATCACATCTTGGATTATTTTTGTTTGTTTTGAATATATTTGATTAAACAAGTCAATTTTTTCTAAAATCCAACAAACATTGAAAATTTTGAACATATGGAATGTATTTGTGACAAAATAATACTCATCAAAGAGTTTGAAAATTTTCTTATATATTTCAAAACTAAGGTTGTGGGTGGAATTTTTAGTAAAGTTTGAAAAATATATTGATGAATGGTATTGATATACATCAATTAAATTTGGGACCATTTATAAATTTATAAATGTAAGATAAATCTCCATTAAAAAATCTTAATTTCATTCTAATCAATAAATGTGTAATAACCTTTTAAAAAAAATAAAACCCATCACCATATGAAAGAACAACATATTTTATAGATGGGCATTGCATTATTTTTTTAGTTTATTTTATTGGGTAATCTTTCATGAACCCAAACATGAAAGCTTATAGCCATAAAATAATGTAAATTATATGTTTTATGTACATTAATTTTATTCAATCCTTTTTCATTTAACCATTTGATCAAGATTAATTTTGACTCAATATGAGTTTTGAATTTCCAAATTTTGTTATACAAATTTTTAAGTTTTTTTGTTCATGTTGATGATAGCCAAAGGATGCCATTAAGATTTTTGTTTATTGTTTATTACAATACTCATTATACATCTTTTTTGGGGTGAAAAGTCATTCACCTTTAGTGTGTTTTGGCCCAAATTATACATGCAATGATGATTGCCTTTTAAAAATCTTATTATGGAAACTTTATATCATATAACCTTTCAATACTTGTTACTTAAACATATATTTTTGATATGTTATTGCATATCCAAGCCTATTAAAATGCTTCAATATTCTTTGTTTAAATGAAACAAGAATCCAAAACATTATTCAAATCAAGAAATTTACAACACCATATAAATCAAATGTAACATTCCCTTGTGTTATAATGAACATGGAACAATGATATTTACAATTTAATAATGTCTTTATCACAAAAAATTACAATAATAAACTAAAGTACCAAAATTATTATTGGTTTTTATAATTAAAAAACACATGAAAATATATTTTCTAGTTATACTACCTATTTAACACAAATAACACTTTTAAAAAAAATTAAAAGGGAAATTCTTATAGATGTTCCAATTTGAATAATTGGAGATTTTAACAAACATGTTAACAAAAAAATCCCATCAATGACATTATGGAATCATAATGTAGAATTTGGCACAATTTGCACACTTTGAAAATTTAATACTTATTCAAGAATGATTAACACAAAACATATGGTATATTGCGACAACTATATGTATTTTTAATATCAAAATGTGTTAAATACTTTAGGTTTTTGTTTCTTATATCATGAACTAGAACTTGTTTTGTATGTTGTGCACATTACACCCCATTTACATGTGGTAAAGGACTTTTGAAAATTTGAAAAAAATTGGAATTTTAAAATTTTCAAAATTCCATATCTTTTAAATTACGAATGTTTTTTAAATGTGTGTAGTAGGTTATTATCATCTAATTTTCTTTATCATCAAAATTATGTCATTACAATAGTCCTTTACTTAGGCCTTTGTAAAATTAACCATAATTTAACCCAACACATATTCAAGTTCAAACATTGTTTACTAAAACTGAAAACCAAAATTTAATTTAATGAATTTTTAATTTGAGTTCCTTAACATTCATATCAATCATTTAACACAACTTTGAATGATTAACATAATTTTAAAATGTCGAGAAAAAAACATATGCAAAAAAATTCACAATTTTCACCACTATTTGACATGGTTTTTGGTTCCTATGTGTGTACCCACACCCATTTATATTACTAAATCATGTCCCTCGATTTACCTTATCATGTAATCAAGATATTATTCAAAATAATATACAACCATGCACTTATTTGTTTTTGATACATATTGTCACAAGTATTTCATGTCTTAAATGGGAAGGTTTGCATGTTTGTAATGCTTGTCCAAATTTCTTACTATTCATGAAGGTTATGGTGGTAAAGGTTTTGCCCACGCACATATGTGAAAAAGATGAAATGTGTTTAAACACCTAGATGGAAGTGAGCTTTGAATGCAAAGAAGATGCATTAGTTCACTTTTACCAAAGTTTAACAATTTACATTGATTGATTAGACATTGTGATACCACAAGAATTAGTTGATCATTTTGGATAATATAATCAAGGAAACCTTCATTTATTTACACAACCTAACCCAACCCACTAATGAGTTGCATTTTGTTTAAAATAAATTATAGTTGTTTTAGCAATTGTAGTTGATGTCAATGCCACATAGGCTCTAACCTAAATAAATAGCATAAATAGTTAAGAAAAAAACAACCAAAGATTGAACTTTCTTGGCTTTTTGCAAGCACCATGAACTTAAGTCCATTTGGCAATCATGCAATGACTTCAACATGTAAATGTGAGGATGGAAAAAGATAGCGATGGCATCCATGATTGCCAAGAGTTGGAAATCCATAAGCAATACCCAACATAGTTTGGAAGGTGTATAAAACACACACGTTTCAATGTTTAAAAACACAAAGGTTCAAAACAATAAAATGAACAAATCAAAAGTCATTCAACCATGATGTCCACTGTGAATCCCCAAATTTCCCAAGTCTTAACATTGTGAAAGTTTGTTTCATCATCATAATATGTCTTCAATGAATGCCAAGTATTAACTACTAACAAAAGCAATATTGTGAATTTCCCACTAAGTACATATGATAGATTGATCAAACTTTTGATAAACAATATTGACTAGTTATAGTTTTTTTTGAAAGAGAAAACATACACAATTGATCAAATAGATGGAAATTTTTCATTTCATACCACTTGCATATTAAATTAAAAACTTTTTCCTTGTGGCAATAATGATTGGTTGCCATTGCCCTCCTATGTTTCTTTCTTGGTTTGCACCTACTACCATTGCCTTTCTTTTCACGTTATTTTTTTGGTGCATGCCTCCTACCACTTTCTTAGTTCTTATCTTGGTTCACACTTGTTGCCATCACTTTCCTTTGCATGTTCTCTTCTTGGTTTCTGCCCACTACAAACACCCTTTTTTTGTCTTCTTCTCCTAGTTTGCGTTTGTTACCTTTGCCCTCCTCTTCATGTTCTTTTTAAATTTTAATGATGTTTTGAAATTTGGAACCTAATCAAGAGGTTACTTGGTACCTACCTTAACTTACCTTAGAACTAGGAATTGGTATATTTTGTAAACAAAGTTAAACCAAAGTCGCTTGTTAAAAAAAACCCAAAATTGGAACTAGGTATCAAGTTTGAGAAAAAAAAAACCAAAGTCAAACTAGAAATTTTGCAAAGGAACCATATGAAAAAACAATAATAGCCAATAATAATAATAATAATAATAATACCATTAGTATTTAGTATTGCACTTGGGATGGAAAACACATCACCTTACATATTTTTAATACAAATTTAAACTAAATCATAGCCTATTTTTTATTATCTAACATTATAAACACTAAACACTTCTCCCAAAGATCGTCTATGTATTATTCAAAAAGTGTGTTTGTTGTTAATATGTGCGAGGCCTTTTCACCTACCTCATTTCCCTTACACACATATTTGGATATGAAAAAGACATTTTGTGCCATTTTGAATTCATGTTATCTATGTTTAAATAATTACCTACCTCTTTTGCCCTACCCACCTACTTGATATGAATAGGCAAAATTCATATCCAAGTTATCTATGTTTGGAAACAACCATTGCATTTAAAATTACAGGGCAACATAAGAAGACATACTCCTTTTTTACTTATTTAATGGATGAACAAGCTTTGTTGGTGATGCAATGGTGTCATTATAATTTGCAGACATGTTTCCATAACCTGTACACGTAAAAGTGAGAGTTAATGTTAAATACATACTTGAAATGATTTTGAAGTTAGGGGATTGGTGTTCTACTCTGCATAAGCTTAACTGGATGTTTGCCATTTCCAAAATAGTACAATGGCCATTCCAAGCTAAACACAATCGCTCTTTTCTTGTGTGTTAAACAAGCAGCCACAATGGGAATAACTAAATTTCCAAATATTGATGCAAGCCACTTTTTTAATGAATGAATAGGTATATCCTTATTGTATCCAACTTCGGGAACAAGGGAACATCAGCAAGTGACAACACTTGAAAGGGAAGAATACAAATCATGAAGTGATCACTAATGCTATCTATGTATGGTATGGTAGATTTGTTAGTTATATATATATGGTGTCTTTGTGGTTATGGCTTCAAGAGGTCATAGATCCAACATACATAGGTGCATATTGCTAGGTTCCTTGATAACAGGATCGGTACCAATCTATATACCAGGGTTTATCAATAATAGATATACCTGCCCAAAACTGCTTTGTATGGACAGGAGGAGCATATTAAAAAATGCTACTAGGTAACCTAATAAGTCTACAATAATTTTTAAAGTCCCTCAATACTTTTTGTTCTACATGCACACAAGTGTAGGAAGCACGTTTGATGTTCAGATGCACTTTTGTCACGTGCTGCAATCTGATTTTTGGTACTAAATTTACTTAAAACTTCAACCTAACTGTGTGGGAAGAGGAAAAGTTCATTAAATGCATGGCTTGTTCATTCATCAAATATGTTGGAATCTCAGCTGAGTGTCTGGGTTGAGTGCACGCCGTTGGTGCTTCCCTTTTGTGGGGAGGTTCTTTTTCCCTCTTTGACATGCATTTGTGCAGTTCAAAACAACAGAAACAGAAAAAATATTATGGGAATCAATTGGTCTGAGGGGAATTGTTCTTGTTCCGTCTTATCCTTAACAAAAGGAACAAAGACCCAGAATTGCTGAATCCTATTATAAATTTTTGGGGGGCTGATGGGATTTGGGGTACTTATGGAATGAAGTAAAAATCTCCTAGAATCAGAAGGGGGAAAGAAGAAGAGAAAAAAAACCCCCCCACATGGGTAATAATGACAAAAAGCACGAATCTGTGGAATCTGGGGACTCTGCACATGAAAATGAGCTGCTGGGTACATTCAAAGATTATGTACATGTACTTTCTTAATTTAGAAAGGAGATCTGTGTTTGGAATTTCTCATTGAGAATTTTTTCTTGTTTTTCTTCCCCACTGTTGATTGTCTGTCTGTCTGTCTCTCTATCTCTCTCTGGAATCATAAAACCACTGTGCACATAAAACTTCAAAGGGCGCCTTTTCAGATGAATTATTGTGAAAGGTCCTTCACTGATCTTTGAAAAGCTGAATTTTGCCAGTAACAAACAGTTCAATTTCCACTGGGTTTTCCTGTCTAAGGAGTAGTTGTTCAGTTGGCTTCACTGAAGTCCCAGAAACCCTAAATCCTTCATCTAGTCAGAAAGCAGTTCAGCCTCCCAGCAGACTGCAGCAGCCTGTTGTGAGATCTGCTGCTTCATGCGTCACACTCCAGAGGGCTTTCAATGCTCAACTCCACAAGACAGCAAGGTTTTGACATTTGACTTGTGACCCAGAATCCAACTAAATTATTATCATTAACTCATTAATTACCCCCCGTTCAGTCTCACCAGTAGCATAGCCCATTCAAACCCTTTGAACGGTCTATTCTTTAGGATTGCCCCAAGTGTTATAGGGTAAAGCCCAAGGGGGCGGGGTCTAGGAGAATAAGGGCCCTGTGAGGTGGAGCCGAGCATGGGCTTGATTCCCATACAGCCCACCCCCATGGTCTTTACATGGTTTAAAAAAACTCCCACACTTTGAATTAATTAATCCTGTGATACCCGGCAGGTCATGGGGAAAAATAAACTGACAGTAGGCTTTTCAAAAATGTTTTCGAAACGCCTGTTGGAATGTTACACTTAATAAGGCAGCGGACAACAATTCTTTTTATAAAAAGTGGCTCAGTTTTTTACATCACATGAGTAACCAGGCAAAAAATATAGACTTGGGTTGGATGCAAAAGAAAAAAAGTGAAACACTCTATCTGCCAAAATCATATATTTGACTCCAGGGTTTGCTTTGAATGATGATTGGCACAGTTGTGTTTGCTAACCAGTTCACTTGTGCACTATTGAGGCATTTGGTCACTGGCCTCCACTTGATGATGGGGAGTGATTAGCCTACTTATTTACACAAGCATTTTATCAAATCTTCCCAAAAGAATCACAAAGAATGGACTTTCTTTGTAACTGGAAATCTTTTATCCAAAGAACTATAATAAAAAAAACGTATTTTATTCCAAAAGAAAAATCCCTTTTTATCCAAACACTTCACAAATGCAATATGATGTTGCCATAATGTAGTGCATTTGCATTTTTATGGGGATCTGATGGAGATTGTTCAACTTTTGTTTTCATATCTGTAGAGTGCATAGTGATTTTGGGAAGATGCAACATAATCAAATCATATGGACCAGACATGAAATCCAATCTGCTTTGAGTTCAGGAACACCCTTGGTCTTGGTCATGTCTTGGAATCTCACCCAGGAGACAGGTTATGAGTAGAAACTGCAAGGAAGGAAGAAAGAAGCCAAATGAGGTTTAACTTTTGGGAGCTCATGCCCGTGTTGGCGGGTAGTATTATCAATTTTATCATATTGATTTCCTAGCATCAAGATTTTTTTCTTTCATTTGTACATAATTGACAAGATACAAGTATGGAGATTATCTTCATTTTCACATACAAGGCCAGTGTCAATACGAATGGAGAAACCTGGGCACTTCACTTTAATGTATTTTCAGGGCACCTTCCAAGGTGTAATATGTGCTTTGATGGCGGTTGGAGATTTGAAAAATGAAATGCCTATATGTGGTGGACATTTCATTTTTTCAAAATGCCCATCTTTATCTTCTTTCTTTTTCTTTTTTTCATGATATTCAGCAGGTACCCACTGGGTATCATGGGAATTTTTAAACAAAGAAGAAGAGCATGGTGGTTTTACAGTCCATAAAGCCCTTGGGGGCAGGCTTTACCCTACACAAAAATGTTTGTAGGGATCCTTAGTATGAAGTATGAACCTGTGTTGGTATAGTATCATGTAAAAAAGTCAGATATCAACCAGGCATAGACCTACGTATAAGCTGTCCTACATAAATGTATTATATTTTAAAGGAACCCTTGATATATTTGTGCCTTAGTATTGTATTCTTCAAAGGCCCATCAAAACCCTATCATTAGGGGGTTAGGGTTCACATTTCTTCTATCGTACCAGAAGTGTCCTTGCAATCAATGTTTTTTTTTGGGAAAATTTGGCAACAAATTGCAAAATTAGCCAACCTACACTAGGAAAACAAACTTTCCCCATTTTTTTGTCAGATTTTTTTGCTGGAAAAAAAAAACTGCTTGCAATGTTCTGAACATGTACTAACAAATATGTATAGAGGGTGTAGCATGGGCATTAGGTGTTAGTGAACACTGGTGGCAGATTTCTTCTTTAGGTATTCTAGATTTCACCATTCATTCCTTGTTGCTTGCTATTTTCCATGCTTCATTGCAAGTTGCTTGTAATTATACTTAGTAGCTTTTATACATTTGAGGAAAAAACATGCATAGTTATACATTACAAATCCTATCTACAAATTCTAAACAATTGAAACCAAGATCCGAGTTCATATTTGGATCATGCAGGCATTAACATAGCATTGTTGATGTTCAATTTGCAAATTCACATAGACCACCTATTGACACCACAGTGATACCAAAATTTGCAATCTTCAACAAGGTTCAATAACCCTATTTCATATCAGAGCATGGTTATTTCACTACTATGAACATTTTAAATACCATACCAAACCAACACTGGTATGAAATGTGAGGGTTCAAGAACTAGTCATACTATTTTTGGGTGCAAGTATGGTAAAATAGATAGAAAAGTAGTCTTCTAAAATCCAATTTTTAAAATGACAATTTTCAATGTAAACGCAAGAAAATAAATTCAAAGTATATATATTTTCAATTAAGCCATTAGGCCATCCCTTGGGCTTATAGGAAGTTGAATGCATAAGTTGAATTTTTTATATTTAATAAATGTTAGTGACAAGTACGTTTGAGACTCGTTGATGAATATGTTATTCAAATATGTGAAATACCTTATAGGCAGCTACACAAGTTAAGAGCAAAACATTAGCGACAATTTCCAAATCCTCCCTTGTAATGCACTGCTTTTTCTAAAGCAAAATTTTGCTAGTTCCATACAGACCACAACATAGATAAAAGTTTCTAGTTGGATTTTATTTTTAAAAAAATTGAAGAACAAATGTTTTTTGGGGGTTTCTGATCACCAAGTTTTGAATATTTTGGCCAAATTCTACAGCAGGTTCCAGTAGGCAGCCAAGAATATAGAAAGGATGCTTAAATGCCTTAACCTGTTTTTTTAATTAACCAAATTTGAAAAATAAAATAAAATTGCTGTGACACATACATTATTAAACATTAAAAAATTTAACCTCAACATACACATACCAGGATAAAAGTTGTTACAGTCTAAATATAAAAATAGGAATTGCTTGGAAGAAAAAGATATGGATATGAAGATGGATATTAGTAGCTTGCATAGAAGTCATGAAGCAACCAGGGTATGTTCCAGGAATGGACAAATTCTATATCAGGAAAGGAGGAGTTTGACCTACCCAGGTGCATACCCTTGTTCGCATCTGACCCAGACCCAACCCAACCCCATATATTTGACCAGCAGTGGTCCACAACTTAATGTAAGGTCTGTACAATTTAGAAGCCCTTGGGTTCCCTAATGATAAGCAGGAAAAAATCAGGAAGTTCCGTTTGAAATGGCAGAGACAGCATAATTTTCTGCCCTAGGTTCATGGGCACCCCAAAAATTTCTGAAGTTTTTCACAACTTTTTCCATTTCTGCATGATTTTGCCAAAATGGAATGATTGTGTGCAGAAGTGCACTCACTAGCCCAATATGGTGGGAACTTAGGACATTTCAAGTGCAATCCTTGTTACATACCTTACATTCAGACTATCATTTGCATTTTAAGTGTAGGGTAAAGCCCAAGCAGCGTTCCCCTAGTTTATTGAGTAAGTGCCTCAGAAGGTGGAGCCGAGCATGGGCCCAATTTCTGTAAAGCTCGCCCCCAAGGGCACATGGCATAAAAACATCACAGTTTTTAAAGAAGTTTTTCTTATGATACCTGGTCAGTATCCATTGGGTATCATGGGAAAGAATGATGGCGGGCAGCTTCTTGATAAACTGAATGCTGACCTCAAACACCCACCAGCATACAAGGTTATCTCCAACAACGCTAAGAAAAATCCAAAAATGAATGCGGGCTAGAGTGAACCAGCACCCACCAGCATACCATGCACTAGTGTTTTTTTTTTCAAAAACCCAAGATCTATTGGATGGCTACCAAAATTTTGGTAGGGTGGCAGTATTGGCAATTTGAAAGTGCCAATGGTAAGTGGCTTCGGCAATGAAGCATTTTAATAAGGCAAATTGCAGCACCTTGTGCATTTGAGTAATTGAGTATAGGTGGTGACGTTCATTAAGAAGTCATAATGTGTTTTGGAAAAACCAATTTTTTACAGACATTTTGTGTGGTGATCAATTACATGGAAAGGCATGGAATGTCATGAGCATTTGCAAATTGCACTTGGGATTATGGTGAAAAGGTAAGGTTGGAAATCAAAAACCCAACAACTAACCCTACACCAAGACAAACAACATGAACATAATCTCAATCCCACATTGTGACAAAGAAAAACACCATCTCCAAGAAGATCTGTGCAACCCAATTCAATCATGTACAAACCACGCACATTAAAAGCCTACTTGCATGCCCACATTAGTACAAAACAAGCCAACAAAAGTGCAAAACTGAAAATTCAAAAGAAAAACAAATCAAAGTGAGGTTGAAATTTTAACCTTTGGATTTTTATATTTATGTTTATGAGCCTTGCCAAAAATTGGCATACATCAAGGATGAAGTTGAAATGCCTCAAGTGCCAACAACTAGATCATTTTCATGCCACCGGAAATTGACCCATAGGTGGAATAGGAGTAATGAAAATTTGCACCTTAAATTGTTGTCTAAAGTTGCAAAGGTTCTTAACAATCAACTACATATCTCACCTTATTCACTACCCAATCCTTCATGCCATCCCCAAAAGGAAAGTATCCAAATAGTAATGCTCTTGTGCAAACATTTTCACAACCAAATCCAAAGGAACTATTAGTCGGTTCTGCAACTTGGATTTCATGAATGACATTATAAAAAAGCTACATTCACCCTCTACATTCCCTAAAATCATAACCACCACTAACTCTACCAATGCAAAATATTTAGCAAATCAATGCTACAAATGGCCATTGGATGCTAGTTTAAAGCACAACTAAGTGACATGGTTACAAACTAGTGGGGGTTCTAAGGCATCAACATGGTTGTCCTGCATGGAAATCTTGATAAGATAAATTAAAAGATTCAAATTGTTTTCATCAAGGAGGGTAGGAATTTTCATTTGGTAAGTCTTTGGACCAATGAATCTTTCAAAACAAAGTTGAACTTTTAACAACGCCAAGTGCTTTTGAAACATGTCATCCACATGAAGATTCAACCAATATTGTAAGTAGATGATGCTAATTGCGTTCATCAATCTTTGGCTTGGGAACCATTGCTTTAATTTAAAGATCCAAAAAGTAATAACATGTAAACATTACACTTTAATATTCTCAAAAGTTGCCCAATTATTTCGCATGGTGTCGCAACCTTAGCCTTGGGCTCACAACCAAAGCAAGGGCTTGCAAGGTTGTGGGCCAAGAGGGAAGCCCAAGAATCACACCGCATGCTTTCGGAAGTGTAGGAAAGTGTGAATGAATGAACCCTCACACTTCCAAAGGAACTTCCACTTTGGGAATTGGAATCTCGATGGACTTTTGAATTTCTAGAGAACGATTACAAGGGTCAAAACTCAATGGATTGAAAAGTTTTTTATATCATTGGAAAACTCTTGGAACATAGATGTCTAAAATGGGCTTGCATGACCCGTTTGGATATCTAAAACACAAATTATGGCCAAAAGAAAGGTCAGGAGTTAAATTAGCAATTTGACTCCTGATCATTAAAAGTCGGGAATCACTTCGATTTCCTCGCTTGTAGTTAGCATGCAACATACCGTTGGAAATCTCTTAACAAGGGGTACAACTTTGCTTTGGACCTCATTTCAATCAAAGGTCCACACACAAAGTTATGGGCTCGCAAAATTACGATAGTCCTGATTGTGAGAATTTCAAGACTCCCACTTGGGAGTCTCGGGACAAAATGTCATTTGGATGTGGGCCTCGTGGATAGGCACAAAATATATTATAAGGGAAAAGGTGGTGGCTTCCCCCAAGTCCAGGCCGTGGTGAATCTTGTGAGTCCAAGTTTGCCCATGATTCGTCCTGGAACCAAAAGTGTTCCAACTATGCATTAACCAACTTGTTGTTTGGTTTTGTGCAAGTCTATGTGAGTGATTAAGTGCTTGTCATTTTTCCTAATCTCGTCCCGAAATTCCAACACGCCCCTCTACCCCTTCAAAATGTTGTGAATCAGGGAACATGTCCCTAACTCCTTGCTCTTTCGATGTTTTCACCTCAGACTCACGTTTGAATGTCTTAAGGAGCTTGGAAACGTGTCCTGGGTGAACACAACAATAAGAGGACATCCCTTATGCATCATGTATTGCTTGCCCATAAAGTAAAAAACCACAAATTGGATGTTTGTTGTAGGATCATCCACCATGCATCGAATAGCTGGTCATAAGTGCATTTCTTCTCCATATTATAATACATGTTGTACAATTCAACACAACACATTTTCAACAAATGTGATAAAATCACATACAAGGCAGTCTTATGCATGTGCAAATTTGATGGGGGCATGCATTACTTCCAAGAATGGCATGATGTAATTTAAGCCGAAGACCATTTCAATGTCACAGAGATATTATAGATTTTTCTATAATATTCATGTTGATATTTATCTTCACAACTAAAAACTTGTACTCTACAAGAACTTAATTAGTAAGGGTCAACATGGAAATCCACATAATCATTACATTATGTAAAAAATTCAAACCTTTGGTTTCCAAGAGCTTAATTAGTAAGAGCACATTGTTCAAGGTGTCTTTTTGGTGAAGATGAAAAATAAGTATATGTAATCTATAACATCCCCTCCAATTTCAAAACTAAGGGCATCCCCTCCAACCTCGAAACTAGGGGCAAAGTTGAAAGAATTTGCAATGCTAGGTTCATTTAATGCCCCATGCAATGCATTAAAGTTAATAAACGTGCAAAATTTAATTTCAAAAAAATAACAATGTTCGCATGCAAATCAATGAACATTGCAACCCCATTCAAATCAAAACAAACAAGTTTGTTGGCAATTTGTTCAATTGTTAAACCCCCATATTCCACTGAAGACCTCAAAATTAACGTAGTCAAATTGTTTGCAGAACCTTCACTAAGCACCTTTTCAAGATTCAACAACAAAAACATATTTTAAAACCATCAATGACATAAATGTGCATATTATACCAAGATTTAATTATGGTAACTTCATCATGTAGTTGATAACAATATACCTGGCATTTCGCACAATAATTTTGGTTGACTTGATGATAATCTAGTGCATGGTTTCAGCCATTTGCCAACCAGTGGAGTTGGACTAGTGCTTGCATGATATGTTCCTCACCCTCAAAAATTAAAATATATGTTTTTTGCTTTTGAAATTAATCAAAGGTCAACCAAGTTTCAAGAGCCAAAAAATGGCAACAAATTAAATGAATTTATGCTTCTTGTCTACAATAACTCCTCTAGCACATACTAAGTCAGCAAGTGTGCTTCAACCGTTGCTCACCCATAAGCACTCATTCTTTGCATGTTGGTTTGCAGTTGACATGAAGTATTGTCCCACAACACATTTAGGGCGTGCGACCTTGCATTTGTGCCTATTTACATGTTTTTGCAAGCTATCAAACTTAGGTACCAAAAGCTTTTCTTGTCCTTCAATCTCATTACAAACTTTACAACACACCATAGTTAGCTTTCCATCACACCTTACCACTACCTTAGACCATGGTAGTTTTGTTGCCCACCTTTTTAAAAATAAATAGTTAAATTTCCATTCCCATTTCCTTTTTTTCCTTTTTTGGATTTTATGGCTTTGGCTCAATTAATTTTGCAAATTGAATATCAAAGATCAAAAGAGGGCTCAACATGATCAAATGACAAAAAATTGGTGATAATGGATCAAAGAGAGGGTGAAGTTATGTCTATCAGATTTGGCCCATGTGCAATAAAAAAAAACCTATATTTGAAACCTATACCTGGTTGGAATTAATTCATCATGAAAATAAACAAAACACATAGAAAAAATTGTGAAGACCCTAAACCTTAAGTCAATCAACTATCTTTCAATTTGACCTTTATAAAAAATTGAAATCACATGAGAAATTATAAAACACAAAGAGACAATGTTTGCAAATTCCAAACCTTAAAACATTAAATCCATGAGTTGCCCCCAAGTTTGACCAATGTAGAATTGACAAAAACTCGTCAGAACCCCTAGAAAGTAAAGAAAGAAAACTATTGCAAAGAAAGTACGTGTTATTGCTGAACCTTATCAAAACATTAACTTCCGGAGTCCCCCAAGTTCAATCCTTGTAGAACCACAAAAAGCCCATCAAAACACCAAAAATGGAAAGAGGGCACATAAACCTTAATATCTAAAACACAAACCTCCCTTTGATTTGAAGTTTTTAGCAATTTGCAAATGTGTCAAAACTTGAGAAAACAAACAAAGAGTGCAAACCTTCAATCATGGAATAGTAAACCAAAGCTCAACCTTTATAGAAGCTTGAAAACACATCAAAACCCAATGAACATTATATTTTTACAAAATGTAAAAACTAAGTAGGTTTCCTTGTAAGAATCATCTAATTTTGGGAAGAAGAAGGGAATATTTCTCTACTATTTTTGAACTCCATCTTGGACATGCTTCCAATAGATTGTACTCTCACACCATGAAAACAAATTGTAACCAAAATTGGGGCTCAAAGATCTTGCCTACAATAATGTTGAGTTACCTAGTGCCAACTATCAAACTACAAAGATTCTGAATGCAATATTATCTACATTCAACTTCCATACACAACTTGTTCAGACATTTGGTGATTTTATTCATAGCTGTCATGAAAACATGCTTCCAAGAACCAACACAAAACTTAGAAATCAACACACATGACATATAACACCTTGCCTTTTTAATCCTTGAGAACTTTAAACATGGTTGTTGTTACATTTGTTCTACTACTTCACAAAAACTATATACGCAATGGAAGTTGGAGTTGAATATAGTTGTTGTTGTAGCAAAACAAAGTTTTTAAAAAACAAGAAAAACATCAAAAACCACAAAAATGTGTTTAACTTCATTTTGTTTGTTTTTATAGGAATATTGCACACCTTAAATCCAACTCTTGCGCCCTTGGCTCATCTTTTCCTTGCATTTTCCTCCACATATCTCCTCCTCACCTCAAATCCACATAAAGTTTATCAACCAACGCATTAAATACACAAAAACCAAGAATGGAGAGAGAGAAATAATGGCATAGTCACCACTAGTTGCCATCACCTCTCTTCTTCAAGGGCAAATCAACAAAAGTGATAGTTACATCACCATGCAATAAAGCAAAAAAAGTTAAAACCCTAATTACGTCTTGCATCACATAGGACATGTCTTTAGGTCACAAAATATCTTCACACCACTCCTTGCCATAGCTTTCCACCATGCACATTATTGTTTACATTCCCAAACCATAACTCACATAACTCTCAACCTTATTGAAGAAAGGTGGCAATCTTTTATGTTTATTGCATAACACAAAACTCTCAACCTTATTAAAGAAAGGTGGCAATCTTTTATGTTTATTGCATAACACAAAACTCTCAACCTTATTAAAGGAAGGTGGCAATCTTTTATGTTTATTGCATAACACAAAAATGGTGAACCACAATAGTAGAATGTAAGGAGGAGGCAATATAAAAGGATGAGAGGTTGGAGAGAGGCAGCTCCAAACCCTAATGAATAGTCGAAGGGAACTGCTACAAAGCTTGGAAGATTGGACAAAGTAAGGTGATGGAGGTGGATGTGAACCAGCTGGCCAACAACATCCATGAAATTGAAAGCAAAATGAAGCTATATGAGAACAGATGGGATTGACCCCTCTGCGATCTCCCCTAATGGAGCCATTGATATGGCAGCTAGCCTTAGATCATGTGGTTTGGAATTTGGCGAATTGGACGCATCCCAATCCTTTGATTCAACAAAGGCATGTCAAGAAGGCCTCTGAAATTTGCCACTTGGTGAATTTTGCCCCCAAAAAAACGCTGCCATCCACTGAATGCTATTACGACTCAGTTTTGGATGAATATCAAAGGAATTGAAACCTGGTTTCACCATGGTAACCCATTCTGTTGGATGTAGGTCCAATCTGTAGGTAGAGAGGTAGGAAAATAGGTGGCTATGAGGCAAGTAGATGATTAAAGGTTAATACATTAATACATGGATAAGGGCTGATTTTACTGCCTACTTACTAACGACCCATCAAGTGAGATATTAGTAGGTACTTAGTGAAAACAGTGACTGAGCAAACCACCATGGTCACCTAAGTAACTTGAACCCAACGGAAAAGTGTTTCCTGTTCACCCAGCATCCATCCTTCATGGTGAAGCTAGTGAGTGCTGGTTCACTCCCCTAGCTCATAATGTGGCACACTGCTTGCCTTGTTCAATATACATGTAGGTACACGATTTTGTCAGACGTTTCATCTTTCTTTCAAAGAGAGGTACTTAATAATTAGGGTTAATTTCTGTGTAAGGGAAGACCGGGGGTTCAGAGAAGTGTTGACCAGTTATTGAGTTTTGACTCGGTTACTATGCTTTGAAAAGTTAGGGTTAGGTTTTGAAAGGTATGATGGTTTTATAAGTATCTGAAATATGCTAAACAAGGAAATATGTGAGTGTGTGAAAGGTCAACAGTAAAATTGAATATAGAGTTACTGCTGCATATGTGAGGTGAATGACAGGAATCAGCCTGCTTTAATTTAATGTGTGCTCTGTTTGGAACGTCCAGCAATATAGGTACAAGTCAGGCTGGAGCCTGGACTTGAGAGCTATGTAGGTGTGTAGCTACCCTAGCTACACACAAGTCTAGCATCATTTCTCCAGAATTGGTGTTGCCAACTGCACAGACTCCCATGTGAAGCATATTTCATTCCCCCACTTTATGAATTGTGAAGACCTTTGTTTTCCTAAGATGTAAGGTCACAGGTGTTCAAAGCACCATCTCAAATGGCTATGATCCAACTAGAACTTCAGATTTTGACAACGAAAATGCAGTGTGTTCACTGTGTGTGTGTCTGTTTCCCCAATTTTGTAGGCAAAGATCATCATCCATAAGAATATTTAGCCACATTTTTCTACAAACAAGATAGGAAAGTGCAATATAGTTAAGCATCCTTTCTATATTTTTGGCTGCCCATCGGAACCTAATATAGAAATCTGGTTATTTTTATATAGAATTTTTTCAGAAATATGAAAATTCAAAACCCCCATAAGGCAAGGGGATTGGAGAAAGCGGGAAGAAGACAAAACTAAGTCCTCATGATTTTACCAGTAAGTGAAATACAAACCTAATTTCTCTGGCATTTGTTTAAAGGAACTTCACACTTTTTAATCTTCTTCCTACTAGCCTTCCAGGTATTTCACTAACTTTAATTTGATGTGAAAATGGAAAACATTCTAGTAAGATACAATGGCTTCTTCACCCCAAGACCTCTTTTCATGTTCAATAGTTGCTGGTATCAATGTTTTCATTTATCCATATGCATATCCTTATCCAAATTTTACTTTGAAAAAAACAAAATAAACTTCACTCATTAAGGCCTCCATCCATTTTGGGCTCAGATGTGGTACTCTGTTGCTGTGGCCCTGTTCTAAAGTTCTCCCTGTGGTCTAGAGATCCAGGGGTTTGTTTGTTTGGTATGCCAGGATCTGTCGCAGAGGAAAGATATCAATCTTCTCTATGATTAAAAAAGGAAGTTAAAAATCTCCTGCCATTCCCATTTCCCCAACTCATACAAAAGGCTACAGTTGGTGTATGTACTTTTGAGAGAGAGAGAGAGAGAGCTCTAAGGTGACTGATTTGTCAGCAGCCAGAAAATGGGTTGGTGTTACTGAGCCACAATTGAGTTACCAACGTTCCACCCTGGTTCCCTGTCCTGTTAACTCTCCTATTTACATCTCATACTACTTCAGGTGCATTCACACTTGATGTTAGGGACTCTCTAGTGTTGAGTCCATTAACACCAGGCTAGTCATTTAGGACTTACACCTACTTACCATGAACATTTTATGTTAAGCTACCATTCACTTAACATTAAGCTATCACCCATTTGACATTGGGTGCCACCTAGGATGCCACCTAGATTTTCATTTAACACTGACTTAACATCAAGTGTGAATGCACCATTAGCTAATTAAAATTTAAAAATATGATGCAAACTCAAACAAGCTCCTTAATCTCTTAGAGTTCTTCATCACCTTATATATATAATTGGATAAGTATCATAGATAAGTAGGCAGATAATGTAAGTGAGTAGTATGTATGTAAGTAACACACTTAGTGGGTACTTCGAAGGTAGATACATAGGTGAATCACTAGTACATAGTTATCACTGCAGTTAGCTATGGAATAGAAATACAATGGAAAAGTGCTTCCTGTCCACATACCATCCCTCTTGCATAGTTTGTAGGTGGGTGCTGGTTTAGGGTGAGAACATGGGCCTGTTGAAGAGGCTCAACTCTCAGCCCTGGGTGCATCCTTATGAGCACCTGCCAGCACCATCCCCACCCCCAAAGGCAAGAAAGTGTGTTTGTGTGGAAGCATTAATTCAGCATTCAAAATCTCCAGATCGGCCACAATGAACCAGCACCCACCAGTGCACCATCCACTGGATGCCTGTTATAACTCAGTTGTGGATGAACCTCAACTGAGTTAATATTTGGTTTCACCTTGGTAACCAATTCTGTAGGAAATAGGTCCATATATATGTAGATAGGTAGGAAAATGGGTAATAACTAGGTAAAGAGATGGTTTCTGCATAGGTAAGGGCGATTTTTTTACTACCTACCTATTAACAATCCACTTCTGAGTTGTTAGTAGGTAGGTAGAAAAAAAAGCAACAGAGCTAACCACCGTGGTTAGCTAGGGAACTGGAACCCAACAGAAAACGGTTTCCTGACCACTTACCATTCATCCTTCATGGTGAGCAGGTGGGTGCTGGTTCACTGTGGCCCTCAAGATCCATGTGCATGATAATAAACAATCAACAATAATTTAAATATTATTATGTATCCTATCATGCAATATTAAATTGGTGCCCAACAATATCAAAGCTAACAAGGGGTGTTTCACACTGTAGTCTTGCCATTTACATTAAAAAGTATCTTACGGCTACAAAAGAATAATGGAAACTCAAATATTTCATCATGCAAAAATATATCTTAAAAAAACCCTCTACAAGAAACCAAATCCTTCAAGATATTATAAGTCTATAACGAATCTCAAGTTTCACCACAAGCCAAAATACCATCTTTCAAAAATCCTAGGGGCCAAAACCCCTTAAGCTACCATACTCTATGATGAATCTAAACACAATATCATTGCCTTGGTAGGCAAGGGTAACAAAATCACACACATAAGAAACATGCCCACAGAGCTTTGGTGTTATGAGATTTCAAAATAAACAAGAGAGGAAAAAAAAATCTTGTTGAGATTGACCTAGGTTCTACCAACAAATAACTCAAAATAAAATAAAATTCTGCAATAAGCACCTAACAACTTCAACAAGAGTGATATTAGCACAAATCCAATATTGAACATCTTGTTTCAATCCTTCCAACTTATGAGAATGCAAACCAGCTGATGGCGCTCGAATGTGACCTTTGTGAATACTGTGTTAGCTTTACCATTCTGGCAGTAATTAAATTTTGTTCAATAAATGTCGATTTTTCTCAAAATCAGCTGCTCACAATGCCCAAAGTTCTAAAAAATTGTTTGACATTGCTATTGACTGACTCCCCTGAAGCTTAGTGATGCGGTGTGCCTAAAAAGTGCAAAATTACCAGGCAAATTTTCCCCCACCTTGACTGTAGAAATTTTCGGAATTTTAAAAAATTTTGACTGCTAAACTGATAAAATGAAGAAAAAATTCAGTAAGACGATGCCAGAGTGGTAAAGTTACTATGTTACTCAGATACGATTATTATGCTTTTTGAGACACAGCGCCCACAGAGACAAAGTTTCATGTGCAAGCATAATGGTCCCTCAAAGGTGCATGCGCATTCTACTCATCGGTACAACACTTAGCTTTTTATCTTCTAAGAACCTGAATTCCTGTACAGAAAAAAAAAGTGATGCTTGTGTAAAGAGACAAACATCAAGGTTGAGTATGGAACCTCCCCTCCTGTTCTCATTGTTGTTGGTTCTTCCATTTTTCAGTAGCCCACTCATAGTGCGAGCCTTCAAAAAAAATACTACTTTATGTTTTGGAGTTCAACATTTTTAATTAAACCCTTTTTTTCTTTAAATTTATTTAATAAAAATATTTTCTCAACAAAACTCATGCAAAGAATTAGTTTCCTCCAATTTGAACTTTCACTCATGATCAGCATTTTGGGGGGAGGGGGGATTTTCCTATTTTTGACCCAAAAAAATCTAGTGCAACTATTAAGAATGCACCAAACTCACCCAAGGCTTTTTTTTCTTTTTTCAGAAATCATTATATTTAGACAATAGGTTCATTACCAAAAATAGCAATATATGTAAATGTTTCTACTTTCCTCTCCAATCACCAGTGTGACTACATCTCAAAATTGGGAAATTGAAAAAATATTTAAAAAATAAATTAAAATTATTACAAAAAACCCCTTGCTCACGATGCTTAAAAAGACCATGAAAAGAATAACTTTTCCTTGCATTTGACTTTTTTTACTCTCATGACGTCTAAAAATTCATACTTTCCACCAAAAAAACTTTACTTTGATTTTCAAACAGGATGGACGTTACTTTTGCCAAAAAGACAATAAAACTCATAATACATCATGTGAACATGGCCGTGGGATGTCCATTTCGGGAAGTTTAGGTGGCAACTCGCCCCCTTCACCTTCCCCTTCCTCCCCTCCCCACCTTCTCTCTCTCCTCAACTTTCCAAGACAGCCCTTGTCTACTGTTGATTGGGTGGTGGTACAGGATACTTTGGAATAAAGGTTCGCTCATTGTTTTCTGGGGAGAAGCAGCTACAAAGTGATGGGGATCAGCAGTTTACTGGCCTCCAATTGTCTGGAATAAAGAGATTTTCTTTCTCTGGAGAACAAACAACAACTGGCCCCAAACCCTAAAACTGTCTAGAAAGCCACTCACTACCCACTTACCAGTTCGACCCCAGGGGTCCTGATTAGGGTGACCTGGAATCTGGATGTGTAATACACGTGGATGGATCTCCCAGCTGTTCATCCATCCACTACGCACCCTTCCACCCCCCCCAGTTCAGGGGGCTTATACCTATTCCAGTGTTGGAGTGACCTATTTGATCACTTTTGGGGCGGGGAGACTAATAACCGTCAGTGCCTTTTAATAATTTTTGGAATGAGAGAACTGCTGCTTCTGGGTATTTGAAAAAAATGTGGAATCAAAGAACCGTGACTGGTTCTGGATATTTTCAAACACCTCCAAGAAACGTCGAGCTTCATTTGTGAAAGAACCGGCAGTTTTCTAGGAGGTTACATAGGGGTCAGATGCAGTTTCTGCGTGTAGACCCCTGATTGAAGGTCAGAGAATAGGTCCTCTAGAGCTGATTTTGCCAGGTAGCCAGCCATCACTGGTCTGGTTCAGAATCCTTCGAGTGTGATGATGGCGTACTTGGCAGAATCAGCCCTACAGGACAATTCCATGCCAGAACATTGTTCATATTAGGGAAAAACAAAAACACAAGTTGTGGAATTCAATTGTGTAATTTCACAAATTGTTTAATCATGATGAATAAAACACTACACAGAAAAAATTGTCATAACGTTTATCCCAAAAAAAATTCATTGATATATATTTAAATATTCATAACATCATGATGGGTAAATCCAAATTGTCATGACAAAAAATTTCACATCACACATCCTAACATGTCATTTTGTGGTATTATTGGTTGACTTCAAGAATTTAGAATTGCAAATTGAACACCCTCCTCACAAATTGTAGATAATCAAAATGGTAAATTGAAGTTTGGAATCTATATTAATGAAAGTGGAAATGATTTCATGGAAAATCTATACAATCTTGGAATTTTGTTTTGATATTGGAACAGATGAAAATGTATTAATATTCTGACCTTCTGTTGGTTCAAACATCATTCGTAGTGCGGGGCACCATGGAGCCCAAGTAAATGAATAAAGAGACAAAACAAGTGTATGAATTTCAAGGTCCCTGTGAAACTCAAGTGTCCAAAAGATACGACTGGAAGCAGGTGACGAGTCTTAAATGAAACTGGGATAGAGAATTTGCCTTCCCTTCTTGCAAATATCTTTTCCTTTGTTGGAGCTTGCCAAAGGTGGCCTGAAGGTATTGCCATTTTTTCACAGGTTCGTGCTATTGTCCTGGAAGCTCATCTATCCCTGAAACTATGTTCAGCCTAGGGTGCTTAAAATTTCACACTCCACATGGGAACTAGGGTATCCATTTTAACATATGCCAAAATGGTGACCTTATGAGTGCAATGCTTTGACAAGCTGGATCTTTCTCCTTACAATTCCATTTTTCTTTCTTGGCAAACTTTTGCACCCTACGCCAATTGTACATTACCCATTGAGCAAATTGCATCCATCTCAATTTGCAAGAAGCAATTCTTTGAATACATGCTTCATAGTGTTGCACACATTTGCGGATGCTCTTTGAGGACCATCTTGCACATGAAACTACTTTGTAACTTTGGCCACACCTTGGCATTCTGTTCAAATGTTGATTAGCAAGTTGGAGCACAAAATGTCAAAAAATCAACTAATTTTCGTCTTTAAAACCCTGGATCACATCCATGCTCCAAAGTGTTTACACATGCCCATTCTGCAAATCATGAAACCGTTATGTTATGGAATGTGCCAGGTACAGTTGATTGGACCCATTCAGAAATTTTGGGTAACCCAAATTCCTTAGGGGCACCTTACTGGGCCATTGTGGCCTGTACTCAATAGGTTCCCTAATATGTAATGGTTTTCATGTGGCCTTTTCTGTCTCTAATTAGTCCCCTTACAAGGCCTGATGGACAATCCTTGATAAATTTTATTTTCTGCTGGTACAATTGAGACTGTAACATGTACAACTTTGAACAGAAAGCAGAAGAACAAGCCAGAAACAGGCATGGTTTGTTGGGTCATGCCTTTAGGCAAGGACTAGGCATTCACTTGGGTCTAGGATACCTTGATGGTAGAAATAGTTTGGACCTTATAGACAGAAATGATTGATGTCAAAATACTTGGTAACTTAGAGCTTGGTAAAAAAGACTCAGTACCTCAGATTTAAAGTAGGCAAGGGGCCACAAATGATTCAATACATCACTTTCAAAAGATATACTCCAATTTTATGCATCTCCTTTTGTTTCAGGAACGTGAAGTTTTGGTTTCATTGTGTATTTCATCTTATATTGAAGATTACACACTGTTATGTATAATCCAAATGAGGTAACCTAAAAAGTTATTATATTTTTAAATAATTAAAGTTAATGTAAATATCATGGCATGGACCAGCCAATTTTTTTTGCGCGAAATTTTGGTATTAGGCAATACTTTATTTTGGGACTCTCACAAGTATTTTTATAGATGCCTTTTAGATCACCACATTTGGAGGAGAAAAACATAGATGTCACCATGTTTAGACAATGGATTGGAGGTCATCAAAATCAATGTTGGTGCATTCTGAGATTTTGGGAGTTTAAGGTCCAGGTTATAGGTAAGGTTCAAAGGTCTCTAGACTGGAAGTTTTGAACTATCTTGGAACCACCATTGGAACATGATTAAGGAATGAAGCTTTCTACAAAATTGAATTAGAACTTGAACTATGGGTGTTAACACATTTTAAATAAGTTTTGATTCTTTAGATACATAAGTATAACTTCATTAAGAAAATATGAATTTAGGTAAATAATTGCATCTGCAAATAATTAATATAACATAATCTCTAGCTTGAACTATGTGTACTGGTTGAACAAACTAATATCATTAAAAAAAGTTGGTTTAGTTATGTGTAATGAAAATGAAACTGGACTTCATCTTAAATTAAACTCTTTGTGAAAATAATTAGAATCTAAGGTTTTTAAAATCCAAAAAACTAGTCTCAAGACCAAACCAGAGCTTCTATATATATATACATAAGTGTGAAAACCAGGATCAAAATTTCCTCTTCAAATCAAGAACCAGACAACACTGATCAAAACATAGCAGGATTCTAGTTAGAAAATGTCTACTGTCCTCTCTGACCCATAGCCAAATTTAGCTCTTTCCTCTTGTGGGCGGCTGTCACTGTACCTAAAATGGAGGAAAAAAACCCTGGCATGGAGCGTGGACCTACCTAGTGTATTTCGTTCGAATGATTCAATGAATTGCTTGCTAATAACGAAGTTACCTTACCTTATGGTTTGCTACTCCATGGCTCTTTTCCTATTTTTAGGTCCAGTAGCTAAATCGGCCCAATTTCTTTACACCTTATTTTACAGGTGATGAAGTAAAAGGAAAAGAAGAAAATTGGTTCATTTGGGTGTCTTGATTGACTCAGCTTGGAAAAGTAAGACAGTCTCTAAACAGTCCAACTGGACACTTTTGGGACTGCCATGTACAGGTCTCCAAAGCAGAGGCAATTGTCATATATCTACTATGTGATTCACTGTGGACTTTTCAGTGTACAAAAATTTGGCCTTTCTGGAGGTTTTCTTCATGTGATACCGACTATTGCTATTATATTTGTTCCACCTTTTTGTGAACCTTTTACAACCACTTTTTTTTTGTTGCATGGAAGTCTTTTTAAACCCAATTGCTACAATTTTTATAGCAACCCAGTAAATTTTCATTTTAATTCTCTTTATTTAGTGTATCTCCCCCAAATCAACTCAGTTTTTAAGCTGACCTTCCAGAGAGAAATGGAGGCTGTGACAGACCAAAAGGAAACCAGAAAGGCACCCAAAAATCATTTCATCTAGGCTGGAGGAAGTTTGTGCACACACCTTACACACACACCATGTCTTTAGTCTTCATGCACCAGCACCAGATGACCGAGGTTGCATAGAAGCATGAGCAGTTAAACCTGGCATTAATGTTATTTCATTTTTCAAAATTTGTGTCATTTGTTGAAAATCTTGGGAAAGCATGTTTGTAAAGTGTACAAGGAGTTTCTTTTCCAGCAAAAAATTAGTCGCTTTTGTGAAATCAAGAAGACTGGAAGAAGCGAGAAGTTAAATGCCTTGTGTGTGTATATTGAGGGCAGGGCAGCGAAATCGTGGGGTTGAGTAATGGGGGAAGGAAAAGAGGGGCAGGGTCCTGAGGGGTTCAACACCATCCTTTATGTAAATTGGCTTCAAGGGGAGTCCGAGATTCAAGTTTACATGTATTGAGAATGATGGCGGATAGTGATCTGATTGAACTTGGATTGTAAAGTTTTTTTTAACCTAAAATAATTACAATGGTCGAGCGTCACTCAGTTAACATGAAAGGGGGAATTTTTAATGCAAGAAGTGACAAGGAGGAAATGGTTCTCATGCATGCAGGTGCCATTTTAAAGTACAGCCTTTAGAACTTGGGTGGCCAACTTTCTGATTGCCAAACAACAAGCAGCTGCCCATGTGCTTATATGAATGCTGCTTATGTGCACATATGCTTCCAACCAGGTTTGTGTATAAAAGGGAAAAACATAACATGAATGGAAAGCCGGCATGAGCAAACAAAACTGGCTAGAGCTAAATATAGGCAAAAAGTTCAGAAGTAAGGTTAAAGATGGTGGGTGCTCACAGTAAATATGATGTCATAGTACGCACCATAATGTCAAAAGTGTAGGGTAAGGCACCCATGTGAGTGGTTTCATATGTTTGAGCCCCCAGTGCTGCACAAGCGTGAGGGTGACTTACCCTTCGTAAAGAATTATGATTGATGAAACCCTGGGAACCTCCATGATGATTCTTTTTGGAAAAAAGAAGGGTCTAAAAGGAGTGTAACGCACCAGTAGAAAATTTATAGTTGTGAAGGAAGTCTTGTGAAGTGGGTATTTTCCTCTACAATGATTAGAGCATTTCAAAACATGAATTGCCCATTATAGTGGAGATTTTGCTTTTCAAAACACCCAACCTTTGTTTTCATGTTTTCTGGGGATACCTATAGGGTATCATGAAAAAAAATGAATTTCTTTTTATGCCACTGCTTTATGTCAGGCAACACCCTTGGAGCGAGGTGTTCCTGAAATAAGCATCTTCTTGAGGTGGAGGAGCTAAGGGGTGCTTCTTTGGGGAACAGCCTACTCCAAAGGCAGATTACCCTACATATAAAGACCCTAATAAAGCAAGGTTTCCCTCCCAACTCACAGGAGGAAATAACATATTTGACTGGGCAATTTCATGTTTTCTATACATTTTTCCTCCCACCCTCTTGCACTCTGGTTCCCCACGAGCATTACACCTTGCCCAAGTACCGGAGGCCAGAGACTTCAGACACATGTAAGCTCACTATACCCTGCCCCTACCATGTTGTCATCCCTGACCTCACCCGGCTGTCAAAGACGTTTCCACAACTTTCCATCCCATGCGCTCAAGACATCATCCAATTATCTCATTGGGTCGTTACGCTGCAACCCTCACGCTTGGCTCTTGCCTCTCTTGGGTCCCTTACTTTGGTAATGCCTCAGCCCTTGGGCTTCACCTTACACTTGACGCACTCTGCCACCTTCACAATGTCATTACACTATGTCAATGGGCCGGAGTGACACAGCACACACCAGTGCACCATCCAAAAAATCCCATTTTGGGATTCTTTTGGATGGCCAAGCCCAGGAGCCTGTTCACTGGGGTTCGCATATTTTCTACCTATTCCCGCTTATCCCCAACGGTCTGTCCTTCCTACCTCCTACCCACCTACATTTCTCTCCTACCTACCCTTTCCCATTTACCTCCCTTCCACTTACCTTCCCTTTCTTTCACCCTAAACACCACGCTATCACCTCTCCTCCTCTTGCTTTGGCCTCCTCTTCACCATCTTCACCTCTCCTCTTTCTTCCACTTCGCCATCAACAACAAGAAGTTGTGTTGTTGCCAGCAGTTGTGTCGCTACTAGCAGCTTTGTTGTCACCAACATCAAGAAGTTGCATTTGCAGCAGTTGCATCGTCCAAGATGTGGTCGCCACCAGTAGTAAGTTGCATCGCATCACCAGCAATAGTTGTGTCGTCCATCCATCGCCCCCAACAATTGCAATGTCCATCCAACCCCACTTCTTCCACTTCTGCAATCACTGCAATCACTGTGTGTGTATGAAAGCAAGGGGCAAGGCCAGAGAGGGGAAGGGTTATATGTTTAACTTAATTCCATGACTTTTTTTTGTATGGGATGGAACATTGAAAGAGGATGAAGCAGGGTGAAGATGCACCACGCATTGAAGTTAGTGTTGAACTAACTAATGAGCCCGCATTGCTATGGTGGAAGAGGCAATGCAAGCCTCAACAAATGAAGTAACACCTTTGGCACGGAGGTTCAACTTGATGTAAATGGTGAACAAATTGAGCAAGTTGAACAAGTGGTTGCAATTTTCATTCTTCCCTTATGTCATGAATTGTTTTATAATTTTGTTAATTCTTTGCCCTGGTCAATTTCACATTAAGAATGGGTGTGATTTTTTTGGCCAAATTAAATTTTTGACAATATCCCAATTGCCAAAAGTCTAACCTTATTAATAGTCACTAATGTACAAGCAATACCTTCATTGTCTATGTAATAACCTTCACCATCAAGCACAATACCTTCATCTTCTCTATGTTACTTCAACATCTTGAATTTTTTTCCTTGTTTTATTGTTGTTTTATTGTTTCAAAGGCAAATGGGTCATATGTGATTGCATGTTTTGCCCTAAGAGCACAATCTTTCCACGGAGTTGGGGAAGTTTTGGTGCCCATCTACCCAACAAGAGGGGCCACTCCACCAAGACCGTGCATTAATGAATGCATGAGTTTTAAACAATCTTTTTTTATGCTTCAACAAAACAAACAAAAAACAATTGCTTGAACAAAGATCTATGCCACACGCAAGTGGGAGCACTTGCAAAGTGATACATTAATACGAATAAAACTAACATTGAAACCTACATTTGTAAAATTGGTTTCTTTCAAGTTGTTTGTTCTCTTGGGCATTCGTGCATAGGGTGTGAGGTCTATCTCCCCCCATGTGATGACCAAGTTAGAGAAAAATGATGATCTTGCCAATTTAATTACATGTAACAAGGTCTCTTATGTAATGGGCATTAGGGATGTGTGGGATAGTTGGAGTTGGACAAGATCTTCTAGCACAAAGGAGCACAAAACGGAGATCACTCTAGTTGTTCATTACCATGAAATGGAGATGGTTCATGGTTAGTAAGTAATTTCACATTCAATTTTCATTTGAAATTTGTATTATGCTTTGCTTTATTTCCACCTTAGGATTTGAGGTACCTCTAAAAGGCTTTTTATTGTGGATGTGGTGAAGACAATTTTGGTGAATTGATAATTGTACAAACAACAATATGTTCAATTTGTACAAAATTCAATTACATGTTATCATGCTACAAATGGATTAATCAGTGATAGTTTTACTGAGAATGAAAGTGAAAAAGAAAGAAAACAAAGTTAAAGTATGGGGTGATTTCTAGACATAAATCATTTTAAAGACTTGACATTTTTGGATTCATACACATTTTGTACCATTTGCCTTATGGCATCAATGAGTTTTCCATGCCACATTTTTGTAGGTTGATGTAGCCTTCACAAATATAGCCCATTGGCATTAAAAATGAATGTATGCAAATATATATACTTGTATAGAATTTGAACTTTATTTACAAATACAAAGTTAAAATCCATATGTAGTAGTGAATGTGCATTTTGCATTGAACAAAAACTTGATTAATTGTATTGAAAGATTGACACAATCTTGCAATTATAGTCCAAAAGTTTGTGCAAGTTCAATTAAAACCTAAACAAATGTTTTTGTGTAATACCCTCATTGGAAAAAAAAAAATTCATTGTCTCGTACATAACATTCTAAAATTACTTGCAATATGACAAATGAGGGTATTGCATAAGTTTGGTACTTTTCTTTCCTCCATGCAATACCCTTGAGATAGCATGAATCATAATATGCCAACCCCATCCTTAAACTTAATGATCCCATTAAAGTATTGCATAGGCTCTAGTTTTTTTAGGTCCTTGCAATACCCTTAGAACAATGGGAAACATAGAAGGGTACCCTTGCCTTAAACCTATTACACCAATTAAGGTATTTTTGAAGCTTGGTTTTTTTGGGGGAGAAGAATAACCCTGCAAATGGGAAACATAATTGGCCAACCATAACCCTAAACCTAATACACTCATTAAAATATTGTTGTTCCTCTAGTTCTTTTGGGGGCCATGCAATGCCTTCAAGATAATGGGAAACATAAATTCCAACCATAAACTTAAATTTCATAAATGCATTAAGGTATTGCACAAATTCTGATTTTTATGGGGCAATGCAATGCCCTCAAGGAAAATGGCATACATTATCTACCAACCTTAACCCTAGACTCAATACAAGCATGACATATTAAACAAAGGTATTGCAATTGGATTAGATGTCATTATTATAATCATATGCAATGCCCCAATTAAAAGATGGGGAACCACCCATATGAAGGTATTGCGTCCATCTAGGGGTTTGGATTATGAATTTTTTTGTTATGATTGTCCCATTGTATTGTATAATTAAAATAAAATTACAGTAATTTGCAAAAATTGAATGTGGGCATTGCATGGGTAAGTTTGGTTGTCGACTATTTATGGGTCAAATGTGGGTAATTCCTTTGGAAATAGTCAATTGCAGATATTTATTAACACAATTTCTTACAAATATGCCTCCATTTTTGTCTAATAGATGCATATTATATAAATCAACTTACTTTTTTTTTCCCCATTATATGCACACAATGATATTTAGAGGGTGCCCCCAAACATTTTATGACATTAAATGTTCAAAGCACACACCTACTTTAATGTTAATTAAATTTAAAGCAAGAAAGATTTAACTAGGATTTGGAGTTTCTTTCATTTGGAGGACATATATATAGTAAATTCAATTTGTTTCTTCTCTTTTGAATGGGAGGGAAGACAACTCTTAATTCACTAAAGGTATGAGTCATACTTCCTCCTTGTTTCATTCAAGTTTTGAAATTGGAATATCATTTTATATATTTTTCACCATAATTAATTAGTAAAAATTTTGGGGTTTATTTATTTGGTTTCTTTGTTCTCATTTGGTGCATTTGTATATTATTATTATTTTACTATGCAAGTGTTTATTTATGGGAAATGAACCTTTTTAAAGTTGTTTATTGATATTAAGGTTTCCTTTTCTATTAATATGAATTTATGATTTTCCCAAACTTGGGGATTTGCATACCATTGTTTAAGGTTTGGGTCATACAATACAATCATTAAAGGGACCATGGTTTGATACAAATTAGGACATGTTTGTAACCAATAAAGAATTGGAAAATTTGGGTGTAAGGTTTTAAAGTTATGAAATCCATTTTCAACACAAGGTTGTTTTGCCCCACATGTTATCATTTGTTATATGAAATTCATAATGTTTTAAAAATCGTTACTCAATTGGGTGGGCTTTCAATTTGTAGATTCAAAAGGTGTAATGAAAGTTGGATTTTAATTTCAAGCAATGGATACAATGCATACCATACCAAATAATCATACTACCTTTTTTTGGGGGTAAGGTTTAGGGTTAGTTTTGACTAAATTTGTTGAAATAAATGGTTCTATTCATGGGGAGGACACTAGTAATTTTTTTCTTAAAATACATGAATAAAAATATAAGGTGCAATATATTGGTTGTTGGGTAAAAAAAAGTCAAATAGTTAAAAAATAGGGTACATTTTATTCAAATAATCAATCTAATTATAATGTAGGGTATGTAATAATCTGAAATAATGGAAAATAATTAATGTAGGGTGACTTTAATATGTATATATTAAATAATTAGATAATAATAGGGTGATAAAAGATTAGGTTGGACAATTATCTAATACCCCCCCTAAAAATGGTCATTTGACACACATAAATCCCAAACTTTACACTAAGTGTCCCCCCAAAGGTTTTATTTCTTCTTCCAAATTTTAAATGATTATTTGGGCATTTAGTTGTGTTAATTGGACTATGGACACATATGATAAAATTAATGATGGGTTAGGTGACATGTGAATGTATTGTTGTCTATCAAATGCTGACAAATGAGGTTGTGGGTTAATATACCAAGACAAGAAAAAAAATTGACATGAAATAGGGTAAATATATTTTTATAGAGCCGCTTATTATGGGATTATTAACATGGGGTGAATTACATTGTCTCAATCTATTCATGTTCAAAACTTGGCAAGGCTCACCTTTTTCCAATGTGGAATTCGTGTGGAAAAAGTGGGTTTAGGCATGGAAACCATAACAAGGTGAAAATTGAAATTGCATATATCCCTTGTGCAAGTATATTGGAATTTTTAGAGGGTGAACAAGGGGATACGCAAACCTTACTTGAATGGAACAAAAACAAAAACTTGGCCCTATATATAAGAAAAAATCAAGAAACCAACAATCAATAATCACATTGGACATATTTGGTACAATATAACAACCTATATTTTGGGTTTTGACATTTTGGATGTTATATCACATGTCCTTATGTCAATTAATTGAATTTGATCATGTCTTATAAGTATCAATGTGTGTATGGCTTAGAAGATCATCGTGGAGAACCCAATCACATAAGGTCCATAAAACGTGGTTGTTTGGTTCACTTTTTTCAATCAAACAATTATACGCATAGCCCTAGGTCATGAAGATTACCTTCTACCATCAAACACACACTTGAGCTTATAGAGGGCATGCACATGATGCACACAACCCTAAATCTACTTCATGAATGTTTTTGTATGTTCCATGTATGTCACAAAAACTAAAGGATTACATATGGAACCAATTGAGGCTAGGGTACATGATTAAACAAATATATGACAAACACAAGGCAATTTGGTGGACGTGGGTTAATTAGGGGATCAAATGACCAAGGACAACTTCATCATGCTTCAAGACATTGCATATTTGGACTGGAAACACAAGGGGGGTAGTTGGTGCCTACATAAAAACTTGACAATTTATATCCAATCATGGGTATCTGTTCACGCACATGATGTATTTTATTTATAGGATGCAAGTGAAATGAATAGGATTCAAATCCCTTTCACCATTTAGATCCAAACACTAACACAATTCCAAACCATGTTCCAATTAGGTCCATGGATGTCACATTTGGCACCAACGATGTGATACCATTTCTTCATATTGATGGCATTTGACCTTCATTGCGCTAAGGTTCTAGTTGCATGGGGTCATCATCACTGATTGACAAACTTGTGAAGATTTGGTGGAATGGTTGATTCCATTATAGGCAAAGCTTATAGCAAACAAGCCCAATTGGAAACCATTATGTTTCATTGTGCATGATTCGTCACAAAAACTATGAGCATTATGATGAGTCTATTTTGTTGTATTTTCATACTTTTAGGTTTGCATTGGGTTGGGGAATGCATACCGTTATGTTTTGGAATCATTTAAGAAAATTTGATATCTATGTGCATTCTAGGATTGTGTGAAATTGAAATGATGTTTCAATTTTCCTTTATGTTTGACATGTTTTGAAAGCATGGCATTTGTGGTCTATGGAAAAATAAAAGATGCGGAGGTGAATCATGCAATACTAGATTGTTTACATATGGTGATGTTCATGTCCATCAACCCAAGAAAGACCATTGAGTCTTTGAAGGTGCTAAGGAGGGAGAAGGTGGTGGAGACCTTTAATACCTTTAATTTTAGTGATGCATGGAATAAATTTTCTGGGCTTACTATTGCCAACTTGGTAAGTAGTTAGGTCATTCTAAACCTTTTGCTAGCAGTATGGGGTTTGTGGACATAACTTATGATTATTTAAATTTTTTACACTTACAAGAATTAACTCATGGCCTTCGCATGCAATGCACATGTCTTTATAAACTTGTGGATAATGGACCCTCGTTGAATGCCACCTTCAAATCAAAATACCCAAGCTAACATAGAATCTTACCATGGGGTTTTGAAGTGATGAATATCTTCTAAAACAAAAGTTTTTAAGGAGTGTCACATTGATTGGTTGGTGTGGAGGTTAACCACAATTGTGGCATGGCATTATATGCACCAAATGGAGATGAATAGGTGACGATTCATAATGAACAAGGTGGATCCATGTGAACCATGCCAATGAATCCATGCGCCTTGGCATGGTTTTAAATCATATGGAAGATGGCTTGGGCAATTCAGTTAATCAACTCAAAGATTGGCATGAAACTATGTTGCAACATGCAAATTCTTGCAAGTAAAGGATTTGAGAGTAGATGAGTGTTGCACATTTTTAGGGCCAAAATAAATAATATATGTTGTTCCATGCATTTGTGATTGCCAATTGATTAAACTTCTTTTAATGTGGTAGGTGAAGTTTTAACAATTTTGATATAAATGGACTTCACATAGGTTGTAAAACAAACCTAATTTGTTACAATTCTTTCATAATATTCACATACAAAAAAGTAAAAAAATAAACATGATGGTTTAACATCACCAATGAAGGTAATGCACAAATGAATTAAACATATATGACATTTTAAATATGTCCCAAGAATGATTTTAAAAATAAAATGCAATGCTTTTGTATTAGGTTGATATGGGTATTTCAAATGTGAATTAGGAAAGATAAGATATTTTGAATCCATAATTGGGGTATTGCATTGATGATATCAAATAATTTCAAACCATCTTAAGGATATTGTGTCTCACCAAATTAATCCAAAGCATATGCATTATCTTGATGATGGTAATGCACAAGTGGATCAAATTAATTGAACTATCTATTAAGGGTGTTGTATGTCTTAAAAATATTATAGTGATTTAATATTATCTTAATGGGGGTATTGCAATGATGCTATTGATGAGAAAAAAATCAAACCCTTATCATGGGTATTGAATTTCAACAAAATGATCTAGTGTTTAGGTATTACATGAGCATAAATATTGCATTGTCCCGAAAACATTGCAATCCTTAAGTATTACCCACATGAAGTAAATGCATTGATGTAATAGATAAGATAAACCTCTCTTTAGGGTGTCGCAACTCCATAAACAATGAAGTGCACATGCATTTCCCTTACAATGGTAATGCATTGGTGTTGTAGATGAGATAAAATAAGTTAAACCCCTCCTTAAGGTATTGCATTTCAACAAAATGTAATGCCTTTATGTATATATTATTGTTAGGGTAAATATATGAGATAAAATAATCACCACCTCTTTTGAAGGCATTGCATCCCTCAAGTGCATTTGCATTACCCTTATGAGGGTAATGCACATGTGATTTAGGCAAGTTAAGATATTGATTAGGATATTGTAAACAGGAATAAGGCTATATATGATATTTCAACTATGGCAAGAGGGTATTGCAAATATTAATTAGGTTAGCTGTAATGTTCTCAAGTTGCCTCAAAGGTATTGCAATTCAGCAAAATAATCCAATCATATGAAGTACCTTAATAAGGGTATTGCATAGGTTAAAACCTTAGAAGTAGAGAGAAATTGCAATGAAGGTATTGCAAAAATGGTTTCATCACTGGCGTAATGTGGTTCAAGCAGGGAAATCAGGTTATTTTGCAATACCCACATATGGGTATTGAGAAGTAGTTTAATCGTTGCCTTCTATAGTCCTAAAGTACACAAATTTAATGTAGGTGAAATACCCTTTTTGCGGCCCTTCAATATAATTTTCGACAGTTGTGGGGTTGGTTGGAGTGTTGATGAGGGAGGTAGGTTCAGCCAAGTAGGTTTTTTCTAATAGGTACCTACCTCGATGGGTAGTAGGTAGGAATGGCAGGGGAACAACCTGCTTGGTTTATTGCAATACTGTGGTCGGTGATAGGTGTGATTGTGTTGTTGAAGATTTAATGCATAGGTAGGTTGTTAAGCGGGTGAGTAAGTAAGTAGCTAGGTGGGTAGGTAGGTAGGTAGGTAGGTGAGGGAAGAGTAGGCCTCTTTGGTGCATAAGCAGGTAGTAAAAATGTAGGTAAGTAAGTGAGACTAGGGTGGGTGTGGGGGCAAAAAATAAGTTCAAGAAAAAAAAACAGCTGAGGAGGGGGAAAACAAAAGTCAACCTATGCTCACCACCTTGGTTAGCGCAGGGACAGGCACGGATGAAAAAGGTACACCCATCAATGCACCATCCATCTAGATTGGTGCACTGGTGGGTGCTGGTTCCCTCTGGCCATTTCAATGCAATACACATTGACAGAGCTCCATGTAGGTTCATGGATGCTCAAAAAAAAATACAGAGGAAACTTTACCAATTTTTTTTCTTATGATGAACATGCCTAAAAAACATATGTAACTGGTTCAAGAGTAGGGTTTGACTATGACAAATGCCAGAAGGATACTTTGAACTCATGAATGAACATTGTATTTTCCTTTTGTTTAGGGTTTGGGCAAATGATACTTGGCCTTAGTGAAACTTACTGCTGTTGGTGGAAAATGTAGATGCTAGTTGCATTATTTGAGATCTTGTTATTGACCTAGCTAGTTTTGGATGCTACTACTTCCAGAGCTTTGTTCCATGTGTGCTCCATTTCAGTTTTTTTTTTCGTCATTTAGTATTTCTCACTTCTTATTTGCATTTGTTTGCTTGACTTTTTCATCATCAGTGCATCATTCTGTCTCCATTCTGTGTTCTAATAGCCATTTTGTCCTCTTCTTTCATTTAGCAATCATTATATAGCCTTGCCTTCTTTCTTTCAATGACCTATGTAATTATTTCTTTTTTTCTCTCTCTGCAAAGATTGGGTATGGGTTTGAAAGAGAGTGATTTTTGTTGTTGGTGGGTGTGGTATTTTTGCAAGGCCTTAGGTGAACCAGCACCCACATTGGAACTTGCTACCATGGTAAAAATCCCAAAATCCAGTTAAATTATTTCTCTAAGTATTACAAATATCTGCTTAGACTAAACTAGGGTCTCTGAGTTCAAATCTAACATTTTTTGGGCTTAATATGACCACTAAGAAGCAAAGGTTTTTGTCCCATTTGGAAAATCACACTAAAAATAAAGTGAAGGTATCAACTTAGGTGCCGGTTCACCCCGGCCTTGTTGCAAGTCTTGTGTACTGGAAAATGAAAATGGCATTAATGGTGAGCCAATCTTGAAGCCACACATGCATACCCAATGTAGAATGGTGAACTCATTGGACCAGTTATGTGCCGGAGAAACAAGAGCCGGATCCATCATCCCAGACCTCACTAAAGCAGCCCAGCTCCACTTACACCCAGTGGAGTGAGTGTGTCTTCCAGTACACAAGACTCTTGGTTCCATGTGCTTTAAAAAAAAATCCCATGCTAGTCCGGTTCCAAACCAGATCTGGTTTGGCCTACCTATGCATAGCCCAAAAATTGATTTTTTGTCCCCTCAAACTAACAACATGTCTAATCCCAGTCGGAATAACAATAAATTAGAAAAATCAGAACTGGAACCTGGTTATACTGGGTTTTGGGGCCGATTTTGATTTCAATTCTGAAAAAATATTCAAAGTAGTGAACTGGCAATCTGGGTACCTGTTAATCAAACCAAGAATCAAAATCAGAATCAGAACCTATCACAAACCAAAACATTGGTATATACCCACTTAATCATGATGGTCAAAAGGTTAAGGAACTGGGGTGTAATGAACCTCTGGAGAAAGAGTACCACTGCTGTGAAAAAGGACTTTTGTGATTCTTTCAAGGATGAGTTCTTGTGGTGGTGAGTGGCAAGTGGCAACATCACATCACATTTTTCCTTGTACTTCCTTTATCGTGGAAGCTTATTTTTGTTTAGATCTAGGCATTGAAAGTTTGAGACAATGGTGACATTATCTACTTGGCAGCTAGTATGAAATTGACACCTAAAGAAGAAGAATCCATTGAGCTGACCTTCTCAAAGACATGCACATGCAAGCTAAGTTGTGGAAGCCACACAAGGCACCTCCTCTCGGTTGTTGAAGGGGAATGGAAGTTAGGTCTTAGTGTAGACGTAAAGGGATTAGGGTTTAGGGCCTAAACCCTAAACCTTTTAGGTGGCTGGCTATATTATGGCACCGTAAACTTTCCCTACTTTTGACTTTACCATTTCAGAACCCTCTTTGTCTTGGTGGGGGTTAGCCTACTTTTTGTCCAACTAAAATTAGTGATACAGTTCCCACAACTATGAAGAGCCAAGGAACTCAGTTAACCTACTTTGGCCTTTGTAACCAACCACGCGGAGTGTTAAGAGTTAAGACCAAAAGGTATACTATTTTTCAGTGTCCCTCTTCTGTTTGGGCTCCTGAAATTAATAGAGTGACTTGCTTTTTGGGGATTCTCTTTGCTTGATTATTACCCTAAATGCTCACTACGTAAACCAGATGATCTAGCTTTTCATGGAATTCCAGTTGGGTGTGGGGGCCATGGAAATTTAAATATTTCCCTTTTGTTGCTGATAGTAGCAAATTGTGGAAAATCTCTTTTATACTTCTTTTTAGTTCTTTTCAATTGCGTCAACATGAAAGAGGTGTGCAGTTCAAAGTTCAAGTGGGAATTTTTTTTTGCTGAAACCCACATTTTACATTGAAAAAACAAAAAATTGTAAGTCTTTCTCCAAATCAATTCAACAAAATAGCACAAACATTCACCACCTAATGTCCTTGTTTTCCTGCTCTGGAGTATTGTGCAGTGCTATGCAAATTGATCATAGTACTACTCTCTTCTATACTATGCAGCAGTGCCATGCAAAGCTAGGTAGAGGAAGCATTGTGAAACAAATTCAAAACAGATGCAGAGGCATGTGATCCTTGATAAGGGGTTTCAGATCTCTCAAATACTCTTGTAGAGGCTTTTGGGAGAGAGATTCCTAGCAAAAGAAGGCAGATTGATGGGAAGCTTAAACCATGAAATCTGCAGATCATGCCAACATGAAAGAGGTAAAACAGGCTTCACCATCAGCATAATCTTGACCCCATTTACCATGCTAGTCATGAAAACATTCAATGCTGTTCCTAATACCTCACAGAGAAACTCATGCCACAGTACCAAAGGAGGAAAGTCCATAGCTAACAGGACATGTGGAGCTCATCAAGGGCTATTGCACCCATCTGTAGAATCAAATGGGTTTGGTTGGCATATAGCTTTAAATCCATTTTGTATGGAATTCTAGACATTTGGAAGCACTGGGAAACTGATCACCTGTCTGTTGTAGCACAATCTGTTTTAGTCCCTCGTGCTCCCAGGATTGTTTCCACAATCTAATGTGAATTGCACTATAGCACATTTCCATGGTGTGATACCATCTTGAGAATTCATCCCATGGAAGACTGGCTGTCCAGAGAGCATTCCAACAATTCCTGGATTCAATGCTGCACAGTGCCATCCACAAGAGTCTATGTGCAAATGGAGTCTTGAGAAAGGTAAAAGAAAAACATGAAGCCTATGTGCAAATGGAGATGCTCAAGGACTCTTGAAACAAGTGCAGAATTATATCTGGGGTGGCACAAAATAAAAGTCAATTTCATGAGTCACCTAACTGTGAAACAAAGACAAGCCACCAATAAAAATTAGTCCATGCCAGGATCCAAATTTACTTGCAGAGCTGCAAGTGGAGCACTTATGAACAGAAGAGATCCTGGAGTGCATGTATTCAGCATACAATATACAAAGTCATCTCAACTATTTTCTTGCATCCCCCCCATTGTCCTTTGTTGTTTATCCTCAGTTTCAGATAGGCTTTTGCGTCCAGCCCTTCCCAAGCCAACTTCGGTCTTCTTGGACCCATCATTTTCTTCAACTCGACAGAGCTTTTCAAATTCCCTCTCTGTGAACTGCTCTCCATAAGATCGTGTCTGCTCCAACAAAACCCTCGTCACATCATAGAATATAGAGCCTCCAAAAAGGAAAATATATCAGTCTACAGCTGATGATAAATGCACCAATTGTAGTGGCACCAATTGTAGTGGCCACAAAATACATCCACTGCAATTTCACTTACCTCTCTTATGCGTTTTCCTCTTCCATAATGTTGTGGGCTTGAAGATCCCCCTCCGCCACCTGCTTTGGGCTTTCCCTGTGCTTTTTCTAGACCTTTATTTTGCATTGCAAGAATCAATGGCCCCAGCTCTTCTTCCAAAAATAAGCGTGGTGGCATTGGGACCAGCTCATTACCCCTTTCACCTTGCCCACATTGCCTCCACCAAGCCTGATTACACACAGCCCACAAGACATGCATAGTATTGAGTCACAATTACATGTTCCAGCAACATTTTCATAATAAAAGTATTCCATGGTCCTTGTGCCCATTTCATGGTTCTACCTGCTCCTCCTCCTGCCGCTTCTTGTCCACAGCCTCAAATGTATCAATTTCTGCATCACTGCACTTAAAACCATGTATCAAATGTCTTGTACAAAATGGTGATAAAAGACAAAAGATGATCTCCCTGCAAGAGACCTTCTCAAAGACCTAGACAGCAGAAGAACAGGCTTGATCCATCAGTGTAATGCTAACCAAAGCAGCACAAGCAAGTAGACACTACAAACCTGCGGGCAAGGAGATCATTCAAAGCCTCGTCATCCAGGACAAGGGCCACTTCTTCCTTCTTTGTCTCTCTAAGAAGTGATTCTAGATACTCTCTCCTGTCTTCAGCACTGGAGTCCCATCACAGACAACCAAGAAACGGTGCTCAATTTATAAAAGCTGCTCAGCCTTGACTGCCACTAGAATTTGACATTCAATGACACACTCAATAGAGCAAAAACCTCAACTATGTAATCTGTTTCAACGAGCACCTCATATGTAACAACCACCCATTATATTGCAATGGAAACACAGTGGCTCCTGATTCCTGATTTGCTCATCTGACAATGAATGTATGAGGATCAGTAACTCAAGCAAATCCAATTTTGTGACCGCTAAGAGAGAGGACAATCCAGAGGTTGGTAATGACCTGGTATCATCATCAAAAAACCCAGCTGTGATGCTTTGATTGGCTACTCCAAGCTTATACTCTGCAGCAGCTCTTACATGTTCCTCTACACTGTTCACCTGCATGACTCATCCAACACCCACCATTACAGCTATCAGCTATCACCCAAATATCATTGTCATCTGCAACTGCTCAGACATGAACTCTGGAATGTAGCAGCAGCAACAGATTTATACACTACTTGAGTCAAAACAGAAGAATACCGTTTCGAAACGGAGTACTAATACATCTCGTTTCTGACCAATTCGGTGAGCTCTCGCTTGAGCTTGCAGATCCACCTGGCATGCACATGAAGGATATATAGTCCAATTGGATTATCTTGCAATCTATGAGAAAAGTGGAATCCTTGGATCCCCCAGCCACTGCAGGTAGATCTGCTAGAAATGCTACCAATATAGTAAGTGATGCAAACTATATAAATATCTTATTTGAACCAGTGTCTGCTCTGCAGATAATAAAATGCAATTTCCATCTATTCCAGTGCACCACTGCTCAGCAAAACAGCACAAAGAGGTGACAGAAGAGCTGCTTTAGTCCACAAAAAACATTTTAAGTTTACTGATAGATCCCCAGATCACTGCACCTTCTTCATTCAGAAATTTCAAGACTCCCACAGTCCAGATATTTTCTTTTCTGCACTAAAAATCATTTTCCTCAGAATGGCATAGCAGTTCTGCAATTGCAAAATTGGGTGGCTATATAGCAAACCTGAGGATTCCAATCTGTGTCAAATATGACTACAGTGTCAGCTGCTTGCAAGTTGATACCAATGCCACCTGCACGAATGCTGTCACATAAAGCAGAGAGTTTCATGTCAGAACTTACTTGCAAAACTACCAGCCACCCTGCAGCCTAATACTTTCTACAGAAGCATTTCTGGAAGCCGTTAGACATTCTTGGGAAAGGTTGTCTAAACCCACCTAGATTTGGTTCTTTGAGAGATTTGAGGTGACATTGAGAAACCAGGACAAGTTGCCAATGGCACATTTCCCATTCCTCTGACAGGAGCTGTGTCAACCCAAAACTGTTGTGACAGACATATAGTACAGGTTTAGGGTTTAGGAAACCCTAATACCTGAGCAGGAAGAGAAAAGCATCTGATTGGGGTGAGTTGAACTCCTCAATAAGGGCACCACGCTCGCTCCCCCCAGTTGAACCATCCAAGCGCAAGTAACGGTATCCCTTCCATTCAAGATAATCTTCCATCACATCTAACAGCCGTGTCATTGTTGAAAAGAAGAGAACCTGCACAGGCACTGGCCATAATGCTTATCAGTCCAAATTACCATACCAGTAGACATTGATGACAAAGAGGTTACACAGCTTAGAAATAGCTCAATGGGTCCACAAAGGGTAAACAAAATTAAACATTGGAAACTACAACTTTGGAACAAAACAATGAGCACAATGCACACTATGAACCTTGCACAATACTGTCCTCCAAAGTCCACCCCCTGAATCACTCTCCTTTGATCGAACTCAGGCACATTTAACAGAGGTACTACAACCCTGGACTTTACACATAAGTCAAGCTTGATGCAAATGAAAGAGATAAGGCCAAAGAAAAATGGGTATGCAGAGCATCTAATCAGCAGGGAAGATTGTAGAACAAATGAATTCAAGCCGCTAGCATGTTAACCCACCCGATGATTTGCAGCTTTCAGCTTGGGCAGTATCCGATCAAGCATTTCAAGCTTTCCACAGAAACGCACCATGAGGGGCAAGTAATGAGCTGGGAGAACCTTTTCTGTCTGCAGCATTCCCACCAGCTTTCATTAACACACACATATAAACTACCCATTTGCCTCTTTCTTTGCTGACAATGAACACTGTCAACTAGGAAGGCATTGCCTTGAAAACTGACCTCTTCTGAGTGCAGTTGGCTAAGATAAGGGTGGTTGCAAATATTGCGAAGCTCCATCACTGTATTCTGGATTGACCGACCCTGCCAGTGCATTCAACCATGAGAGACACCTGTATGAATGTATTTTCCTTGCAGTGCATTTTACTCAGAAGATGAAACCAATTCAGATTTCAAAAACAGAAAACTGCAAGCTATTGTACCTTTGCATGGCCCAAAGACCCCAGCTTCTCTTTGACATGCTTCATGAGAAGTTTTTGATAAGCTGAAGCTTCACATCGCACCAATCGCTCTATCTTCTCTGGCAGCTCATTTTCAACCTTTGCAAATGCCACAACATTTCATGTGCACAAGTGACTAGGTTAGACATGAACACTGCTTCCTGAAACTGTCATTTGTTAGATACCTCTACCAAATCAAGCACCTCATACTAGTCTGAATTGCCAGACTACTTACACAAGTCCCCTTTTTGCGTAGTCATAATATCAACATTCTGATGACAGATAGAATAAACACCTTCCAAAATTGCTTCTTTGGCATCCAAGGGGCATCCAGAGGAAAGACAAACTCACATACAGAACTCATGGAAAACAAGATAAGAAAGTATCCCTTCTATATATGGCCAGGACAGTCAAGTAAGAGTACAAATCCATCATGACAAAAGCTACTTCAACATATTGCATGTCATAATACCTTATGTTTTAACCTGCGAAGCATAAATGGCCGCAACACTTGATGGAGACGATTGATGATGAGCAGGTTTTCCTCCTCTGTCAGCAAAGCCTGCACTCAGAAAAATGTAGCAGCAACAGATTTAGGGCCTATGGTTAGGGTTATGAACTAAGATTCAGTACCTTGGAACTTTTCCCAAACCAGAAGTTTAAGATACTCATTTTACCTGCTGTTCAGCAGATGGATCCGCCACATTCTCGAATGGCTTATTAAACCATTGCCCAAAGTCATCCGAAGAGTTGAATATGTTAGGTAACAAGAAGTTTAACAACGCCCATAGCTCTTCCAAATTGTTCTGAAACACAGAGTGTAAGCCAGATAAATGCCGAGTGGTCCATTTTACACACTGAAGCTGTAGAACCTACTTCCATAATTTGGGGGATTCCAACACTGAAAATTCCAGAAACTGAAAGGGCAGTCCAAACACATGATGCACAACCTTACCTGAATTGGTGTTCCTGTGAGCAGCAATCTGTGTGTACTTTGGTACTGTCGGAGTTCTGCATTGAGTTTGCATGATGCATTCTTTATCCGGTGGCCTTCATCAATGATGATGTAGTGCCATGGAATTTTACAGAGCTTAGGCCTGTCATTCTTGTTCATCAAGTACTCATATGTTGTTACCAGCACATTGAATTGCTGGTGCTTAATCTCATCTCTGAGTCCACAATACCATACAAAAATCAGTACAAGCATCACAGGGCAACATTGCCAGCTATCAGTGAAAAGATAGACACCAATCTTTAACTCATTTGCAAGTCAGTGAACCTTCCTCTTCAATTGCAGAAAGGGCAATTCAAACAATACAAAGCTCATGTCACAGAAGAAAAGCAGAGCGTTGATTACCACCTCTTTGGTTGCCCTAACATTGTCCATGGTGTACCTGTAAAGGCGGCGGCGTTCTTCAGGCAAACCACTGTATGCAATTTTGCTGATACGTGGAGCCCACCTGCTGAGTTCAGCTAGCCAGTTTGGCATAACTGATGATGGAACAACAATCAAGAAAGGCCCACAATCGTTCTTCTTCTCAATAAGATGACAGATGAGGGCAATCACCTGCAAGTGAACATGTGCCTTGTTATGTATTGGGTTAAGGGTTTAGGGCTTGCACAGTTATAAACAGTGCAGAATACAAGAAATCTCTGGGATTTACATTGCAAAAAGTCTGAGTTTGACCTGAACAGTTTTGCCTAGCCCCATTTCATCAGCAAGAATTCCATTGAGATGATTGTTGTACAAGGACACCATCCATTGCAGCCCACTCATTTGATACCTGCAAGCAGCAATAAGAGCCACACATACACATAAAGAGCATAGTCAATTGCAATTCCTACAACCTGTAGATGGTTCATTTTATCAGTGACATCACTACCAACATGGAGAAAAACATGCCTACAGGAAAACCTTCCCTGTAGCCATCCATTAAGCACTCAGGTATGCAGGGACTTCCAACTTACTCACGCAACCTGCCACCCTCAAGCATGTGTGGTTGTTCATCAACAATCTCCTTCACACTGCAAGCACACAGCATCAATGTGAGAGAAGTCACAGCTCTTTGCAGCATGCCCAAATTGCTGCATGAAACAATTAGAACAACCTTCAAACTACATCACTGGACTGTCTGCTTTACAAACTAAAGCTCACAAGTTTCCACATCACATCTTTTGGTCAAAATATTGATAAAATAAAATAAAAAGCTTACGTGTGTGCCAATAAGTAGTACTTCTCATTGCTTTCCAAGTAATGCTGCACAGCTCAACCAAAATATACACCTGTTAATGTTGTTGACCTTCACAGAGGATGAAACTAATGATGAAGAACCACTGACAGGACCTAATCAACAACAATGTACAATCACATACCTGGGTTTGATCTTTGCCCTGTACCACTACTGCATCATTCAAAACAAGATTACTTTCTGTAAACTCATCCTCCAGTTTAGAAAGCTCCTTTTGTTTCTGCAGCTTCACTCCTAATTTTTGCAGATAACCTTCAGTCTCCTTCAGAAGTTGCTCCACTCTATCTGATTTTGTAGCCTGTGGCCACAGAAGGGAAGAGAAACCCTCAGTAGATGCATACCTCTAGAGCCACCTTGGATGCTGACAAGCAAATTAGAAAATGCATCAATAGCATGGAATCCTTGCTTACCTGAACCATACGAAGATACCCCTCAACATCATTGTTCTTCAAGAGGTTGATCTTCTCACGTTGTATCTTGTCTACCTTCTCCCGGTACACACGCTCTTTTCGCTTGTGGAACTCCTTCACAAAACGATTAAAAACCATCCACCGATGTCCCTTTTTCCTGAACCAATCCTCGACCTTCTCCCTGTTGTGGGTGGACCCATAAGTAGTCCCAGTGGCAAGTTAGTCCCACAATCCAGAAAACTCCCCCATCCCAAGGGCGCTCTCCTAAGTAGAAGCCCATAGCTCAACTTATCAACCAAAATTACTCACAATTTGAACTATTGCTACACTTTCACTTGACCCTCACTGAGTCCAACCACACCCATAAGATCATATCATTGTAGTAAGTTGCATAACAGTGTCTCTCATGTCAGAGTAGAAATCCATGAGCCACAAAAGCCTAGAAAATGCAAAAAGCTCCAATGTCATGTGTACCTTTGCATGAGCAACTTACTTGTGCACTTCAACCTCTTTGAAAAACTCTCTTTGTCTTTCTCTACTCCGTCTCTGCCTTTCTTCCTTTTGCTTCCCCTCCAGTTTTTCCAACTGCCTTAGCCGCTTACCGGCTCTGTTCTTCTTCATGGTCCGCAATGTTGCAGCAGTAGGGACAAAAGGCTTAAAAAAATCATGCAGGAAGTCCCTGGTGTTCACCCAATGTTCCACAAATCCCCTATCCCTGATAAATGATCTCAGCAATCTCTTGGATGATGACATCTTATGCATGCAAATGACAAACTTTCCTGTCATATTTAGCAAAACCCATGTAACACCCATCTGAAAAACAAATAAAGGTTCCATTTACTTTTCATGATGAACCAACCCATCATGAAATCTTATTCAATGGTAAGAAAAAAAAAATTGCACCTGCGTAACCTGCGCTGCAGCTGAAGCAGTTGTAATTTCTTCAGCTCAATCACACTTTTTGTTTTTGTGAAGACATCTTCTGAGGAGCTCACTGTATCCTGTGCAGACCACAAGTACAGCCCACAGAGACAACAAATCACTTTCAATAACCATCTTAGCTGCTCACCAACCATGCAGATAAACATGATGCAGACTACCAGTACATTAAGCCTACTTCCATCAAGGTCCTAAAACATGGAGAGACAAGGCATCTCACCTACACAAGTAAACACAATCAAGCAGAAGCCTACAAAACTCACAACAAATAATTGTTACCACCCACTGCATTACATGACACTAGCTGTTTTTGAGATTTCACACCAAGCACAGCCTAGCAACAACTGGCCAGACATCACTGGTTTAGTTCGAAATAGCAAGAGAGATACCTTCAAATCATGAAAGCGTACTGTGATTTTTTCCTCCATCTTTTTCTGCCTCTGTACCCACTGATACTCCAACCGGACCTTTGTATCCTGCTCATCTTGAGTCCACCTCTCAAAAGTGCTGGTGTGGGGTCGGGAATTACGCTCCAAATTTGGCTCATGAGCTACAAATTCCCCATTCTCCTTTGCTGCAGCTCTGTGGTCTGCAGGGGTCTTTGCCCAAGTACCTGTAATCTTCTGTCTGCCAGAAATCAAGCTCGTCCTATCCAGTAGCTTCTGCTCCTGAGAGTTTGTATTCCCTCGAAGACTCCTGTGGTGGTGTTGATTCTCTTGAGACTTTTGATGAAATGTGACCGGTCCTTGCAATGCATCAGTTTGGAAGAAACCCCTCAGATTTGAGGAAGGGGTGGTGACAGTGCTACAGTCCTCAGAAGAAGGAGCATTCATTCGTGAAGCAGGAGTTAATGCCCTCCTCAGGTCAGATGCTGGGCCATTAGAAATGCCACCCAAATGCTTTTTATGCAAGTTTGACGTTTCTGAGTGTTGCCCAAGAACTTCAGGAGCTCCATGGACATTTCCAGCTTGATATGTACTGTCACTTCGTTCGCTATCAGCCATTTCACCTACTTCATGAGCTTCGTTCACTGTCAACTCCACTTCATGGTTACTGAGGGGTACTGCAGGCGATCCATCATCCTGTGGCTGCAACTGAGAACTCATTGATTGTCTTGAATTTCCGATTCCCAATTGTGGGAACACGTTAGGTTCCCCTCCTCTATTCTGCAGTAAGCCACTGTCATGGCTTGGATGTGCTTGTCCTTGAATTGACCCAACAACACCCTCTACATTCTGAAGACCCATGACATCTGCTGCAGCTTCAGAACCAACAATCCCTTGAAAGTCTTCTTCTGGATTATCAGCAACTGGCAAAAGCCTTTTAGATTTTCTGCCTAAAGGTTTGGAAGATGAAACGGTCATCTTTTTTTCTCTCCGTCGACTAGCCAGGAGTGCCTTCCGCTCTTCAGCAGATAAATTAGGATCAATGCGTGGATTCTTTTTCCTACCACTTTGAGCTTTCTTTGCAGAGTGTGTTTCTGTGGATGTTCGATACATGTCCAGCTCCTGATTCTGGAATGGTGTTGAAGGAGACCCATCATCTACCTGTGGTGTAGACACCGTCAATGTGACATTCTCTACATGTTCTTTGGCTTGTAAACCATTTGCCTCTGGAGCTGTTTCCTGAATGCCCTCAGTCAACTCAGTAGCTTTCAATCCATTGGCTCCTCCTCCATTTATGCTCATGAGTTGCTCCCCAGATTGTTTTGCCTCCAGATCCCCAGTCAGTTCTGCTGAGGCACCATCTCTCAGGATGTGACAATTTGATTCCTCCCCACTCACTTTAGAATTATGCAAAGGAGGACTTTCTGTGCTTTCATTTGCTTGCTCAGGCCTTATCACAGCAACCCCATCATCCACTCCATTGTATATATTGGGGCTCTCAGTTGTGTTTAAGGTGTGGAGTGATGAGCTTGGATGATGGATTGCACCATCATGAGCTGTATCCTGTTCTTCCATGTTCTCACTCTTCTGTTTCCTTCCTCCACCTACACAACCAAAATGAAAAGAATGAATGGATTACAACTAAGTCCTATCATCATAAAAGCCATAATCCCATGCTTCCAAGACCCTGATGTCACAACCCACATCCAAATTGCCTTACACAACCACATAAATGAACTCAAAGCCAGCCTGCATCAGAATTCAAAATGAGCACCAGCTTTCTGACAACAGGAAATTAAGGCCTGTTTACCTCTCCTCTTCGCATTGTGCAGAGCCACAGTCAAATGTGTTTTCCTTGGAGGCTTGGAATCCCTGACACAAATAGGACTAAGTCAAACATAAAAGACATGATGGCCTGTGACAAGAAGGGTTTAAAAGGAAGTTGAAATCCTCTGTCACTTTCATCACATCTTACAAAAACCTACTTACTTGACTGAACAGTGACATTCATTGATGTCTTAAGAACCAACCAATCCACAGACTGGCTAGCAAAAACTACATCCCTGCTCGAAACCCAAGTAATTGATCAATGAAAGGTGCAGACTCTCCAGAGCAAAAGAGCCACTGGACTAATTTTGTGCTACAGAAATAGGATCCAAAGAAAACAAACCTTAAAAACTGGAACACAAAACATTGTGCCCTGAGCTGTTTCAACTGGTAATCTGTAAACAGACACTCCTTATACACCATGTCAGAAGAAAAATCAGTCTGTATTGCAGTGCTGGACTCCTTGGCAGTATCATTAGCTGCCGCAGGTTGCGACGGATCCTTGAGAAGGGCTCTGAAATCCAAGACAGTGCTTTTAGAGCCTTTCGGACCCTTAGTCACAGCTTTGCCTGCAGCATCCAATTTCCCAGGCTTCACATTCTGTGCTAGAAGAAGATTGGCCTCAGGTGGGTTCACTGTCTCCTGGTAAGCAAAACTCACACACAAGTACATTAGGCATCTGACCTCAAGTGAAGGTTCTCCAAACTTATTGACATGGGTTGATACCACATTTGAACTAAGTCTCATACAAAGTAGAAGTTCCAAATCCAAGTGTGGTTTTAGCAGGAAGTTTATTCAGACTTAGAGCTTGCACTCTAAGATAAACCCTGTGAACAGTTGTTGCACTGAGCACTTGGGAGTACACTTTGTGGAGTACAAATTACCAGCAAACTTGATTGTGACAACTTCTCCATCCCATCAGCATTGTTGAAGAGCAGAGAGCTTTCATTGCTCACCCCCACAGGCCCCATCTGCTCCTTCAATGCCCAATCAGCTCCTGATACAGCTACTGCAGCTGAACACAACAAGCCAGGCATTGAATCCCTGATGGTGGATAGCAAGAAAAAGGAAGGCTGAACAGTCAAGTGTAACAAAAACACATCAAAATCTGACAGATTTGCAGCAACATTATCTTGGATCTGAAAAATTGCAACCACTGTATGAGACATCACCTTCCAGGCTGCTTGATGCTCCAGCATGATTGCTGCCCTCCCTAGCAGGACTTCTGCTGGATTGTACTTGTTGTTGTACCCTAGAGGCACAGTATGAGCTGAAAGCACCTCGACTTCCTTGAATCTTGGATGCAACTGCTTGAGTATCTACAGCTGTAGTCTGAAGATCTGTATTACTACTTTGCAAATAGGAGTCACCACCATCAAACTCACTGGTATCCTGCTTGTTACCCCCCTCACAAATAGCATGTTTTGGTTCTGCAGATGATTGAGTAACACAGCCTTCAATTCCTGGGATTAAAGGTAAGCTGCCCGGCACTGTCTCCTCATCATGGATCTGTGAAATTCCTAGATCTCCATTCCCAACCTTGCTGATACACAATACATCCTGTCCAGTTCCAGCTGGGGAAGGTTCAGTGCCTTGGATTGCATCGGGAATATCTGTTCTAATTGCAATTGAAGGGGTGCCTTGCCTGTTACCAGTACCATCAGGCTGAATATAACTCATCTTGGAGCTGTCAGTTTGCTGCTCATTGTTTGGGAAACCCACTGAGTATTCACAATTAAGAGGGGCACTCTGCACTGTAGTAGTCCCTGCCTCAGGTGGTTGCATTGAAGAATCTCCACCTTCAACCTTGACCCCTTTATCTTCTGTGTCACTTAAGCTACCAGCTATTTGCAGATTCTGAGCTCCAGGCAAGCTCACAGCAGCTGGGGCCACAGTTCCACTTACAGAGGAATGAATTCCCTGCACTACTGGAACAGGGTCAAGAGGAGCAACAACTTGTAACTTTCCTCTCCCTTTTTGGGCTTGACCAGCCTTCAAATTCACACCTTCAGCTTTAGTATTACCTGCCTTCTTACTCTGTTGTCTTGGTGCAGTCCCTTGTTGCACTCCTGTGGCTGGTTGCTTCCTTTTTCTGCCTCTACGGCCAGATGGTTCCACCACAGGTGTACTTTCAATCTGACTTGATCCTGTAGTTGGCAGCCCCTCAACATGTGCATCTGATTCTTCTTTCTTGTTCACTGTATTGACAGTGGTACTTTGCAATGTTGGTTGTCCTTGATTGATGCTGCTCCCAAAACCAGCCTGTGCTTGACTTGCTGCTGTTGGTGCTGGCATTGCCAATGGACCTCCAGGGATGGGCACTTGGAGTGTCGTGGCATTGTCAGCAGTGACAGCAAGGGGTTTGCTTTGCAAACCACCACCACCATGCTCTGATGCCTGCTGTATGTCCCCCTTTTCACTTGTTAGGCCACTTGTCTTTGATCCATTTGTAGTTGCATCAGCTTGAACAGAACCAGATGAAACTGAAGGAGCCTGGTTCAAGTTATGTTGTTTTACCACCATTTCCAATGCCCTACAAGTCAAAGCACAGAGTTAGCCCTGGAAGATACCAAACCCATATGGATGGACATACCAATGGGAATGCTCATACAATAGCAGCTGCCACTATTGTAAATGCACCAACAATATCTGATCCACTCCAGCAAGTGCTGGAAAGAAGGGGGTATCCTGACAAACAGGAGGAAATAGTGACAAAAAGACTCCAAGTTCTTAGGTTTTTGCCAAAACTGATGCAGAGATGTATATGTATCCAGGACCCTCCCCTGTTTCTTATCATCAAAAATAGGGACCCAGGCAAGAGAACCCTAGTCCCACTAATCGGTGATAAGAAACTCCATTGCTGAGGGATCCCTTTTACTACAACAGTTCCCCTATGTGATGCAATTCTGCAAAATTGGAGTCAAAACATTACAAACCTTCACTCTGACAAGAATAGTGACAATGGATGCATACATACAACAGGGGATTGAAGCCACAGACATGTGATCAGCCACAGGGTGGCTCCATGGCAAATCCTGTCCCTACACAATTACTGTGGAGAATATTGGATATTTCCCCTGAATGCATGCAACAAGACTGGAGACAATGGAAAACAAGCCCTTAAAATTATTTTCACATTAGGATGCCAAATTTTCATTCCTTCTTTCCCATTCAACAAGATGAATTTCAAAGCAGGTGCGTTCATTCCTGCAGCATGAAAGAAAATGCCCAATGCTCCAAGATAGAGAGTATGAACAAGGATAGGAATTTGAACCTAGAGATGATTAGAAATGGCAAAGAGTGCTCCTTGCCACTTGCTTTCATGTGCTGACATATCTGCAAACACACAAGCCCCAACCCCACCCAACACAGGAAAAATGTTCAACACAAAATTACCCAACAGATTTCAAAGGAGCAAAGACTAGCAGCTATTCACAACAACCCACATCATCACTAATATGTCATGTAGCAAGGCAAAGGTGTTTGAACGTACCGCATACAGCTTGGACGCCAATTTCTTGGGTTCGTCCTGGAAATCCTGACCTACTTTCTCCAGAAATTTGGTTGCCTCTGATTCCACATTGGCAGCAACCGACATATTGCCGGAAACACCACGAAATTCTCTTCTTCTACAAAAGAAAGAAAGAAAGAAGAAACAAATTTCTCCCACCCTCGCACCCAGGCACCCTCCCTCCCCACCAAAAAAGAAAAAAACCAAGAAAAACTATAAAAAACCGGCAACAGCATTCATTTCAAACCATATCTATCCCCCCAATGAGGAGCAACAACAACCCAAAAAATAATAGTTGTAATAATAACCCTTGACCTAATTCTTCTCCGAAGAAAACACACAACAGCAGCAACCGACTTCCCAGCTCCCTCCCCTCCTTCCTTTTCTCTTTCTCTCTCTTGCCCAGCCTTCCTTCGCCTTTCAAAAGAGATTAGCTCCAGACTCACAGAACGAGATCCAGGGACGAAAAAGACGTACTCCAATGCGGAGGAATAGGCAAGAAGCAAGCCCCAGCAGCACTTCCGCCATCGCCCTTCTTCGAGATGGATTCATCTACTTACATCCCTGATTACATTGCGACGACGACGATAAGGGCAATGGATTCATCCACTTACATCCGTAATCAATCCATTGCTGCTGCTGCTGCGAGGACGACGACGATGACAATAGTGTTATTGTTCACCAAAAGCGTCCAGCGTAGCCCTAGAAAAGAAATCAATCGGTGGTGGGTAGGTACTAGGTAGGTAAGTAACAACGCGCGCAATTCGCCTGCCTCGGGGCAGAAGACCACATAATTTAATTATTTAATTGAAGCAGTAAGTTACAAAACGATATCACATGAGAACCTACCCCGTGGTTGGGGTTAAAAGGTCTGGAATCTGGATTTATGGAATGTACTTGAATAGCTAAATCATTTTCAAATTCCAATTCAACCTTCATTTTGAATATGTGAGAAAGAGGTAATCATAATGGTAGTAAAGGAGATGGAGATTCATTTAGTCTAATAATATTCCTTTCCCCCTTCCTTCTGTTCCCTCCCTTTTATTTCTTTCATATGTTTCTAATTTGCTTTCCAACACTTAATCATTATTTATGTCAATCTTAATTTCCAAAAACTTACTACTTAACATGGGCATGAAAAGGCACATTAACAACATTGCCTTTTTAAAAATGTATTGAAGTTTTTTTTTTTTGAATTACAGACAGCATTACAAATATACAAAATTGTATAAATCCAGAGAACAAAATGAAATAATATAATAACAATAAAACCCCCCTTGCATTTTTGCAAAAAGCCCTAATTTAATGCCCACAAATAACTTGGGAGTGATTTTTTGCCTTCAATTTTGTGATGTTGCCATAGCCATCATCCACAAGGAGACATAGCTGTAGAAATTTATTAAAGTCATTTTATATCATGGCTACCTGCTTGAATGATGTGTAGAAACATGGTGATGTTTTTAAAAAACATTTTGATTTCTTGACGATTTTTTTAGGGGGAACAAAAATATTTGATAGAATTTTTTTTGAAAAAAACTTTCACGAAAGAGGGAGAATTCACCCAAAAAAATAATGTTAGTTTTTTTTTGGTAGAATTTCGCCAAAAAACGAAATTTAAATTTATTATTTCCAAATTGAAACGATTAAAGAGGTTTTCACTTGCCAAAAGTGTGAGGGAAAAAAATGCCACATTCCTATATCTGGTTTTTAGTGTTTAGCCAAAAACATTGAAATGTGATTAAAGATTTGTACTTCATTTCTAGTTTATAACCAAATTTGGCTAAATTTCCTAAGGATGATCATTTCTTTCTCTATATCTTCCTATGGATGATCACTGCTTTGGTTATAAACCAAAATTCTTGAACAAAATAAAGCATGGGAGAAAAATTACCTAGTTTTTTTTTAAACTAAAAACAATTTATTAGGATGAATCGTGAAACTCATTCATTGTAAAGACATAAAGACTTGAAGGAAATGTATTAGTGTATTGGGAGGTGACATTTTAAACCACAATGTTTCATCACCTAAAGGAAGGGGTTATTTCAGTCTTGAATTCTTCCAGCACAAGATGTTTCATATTTTAAATAGGTTTTTCCATTCTTTGAACAATTCTTCCATTTTTTGATCTTAGCCATAGAAAAAAGAAAACCTACAATAACTTTGTGAGGTATTATTAAAATTGAACCAATATTCACCTCATGCAACCCCATTATGGTAATGTTCTTATCTTTGGGTGTTACCCTACACATAAAAGCATGTTTGTGTTTTTCTTTCATTATTTAGTACCATCATGGGTGCATAATTTTGCCCAAGTTACAAGCATTATTTTACCTTAAAATTAGTTTCATCATTAATTAATCCTTTAAATATTGAAATGAATATTTATGAAAATATGAAGTTGGGGGTGTTGAAAGCCATCAAAATTATTTTAGGCTACAATATAAATAATTTTACTAATCATATGATAATTTTATAATAAATTATTGTAAATCATAAAATTATGATAATTCAATTTCTAAAAATATATTATTATTATTATTATTATTATTATCAATGTGGAAGTTTGTCACAATCTTAATTTTGAATTCGTGACCCATGTTGGGCCAAAGCAAACAAGAAATGAACCAAGAACAATAAAAAAAATTAAGGCAAAAAATTAAGTTTAAAACATTAAGAGAATGAAAACAAATGGCTTTATCACGAGAGGCTCTATCTTGAAAATAAGATATTACATTTAATGGTCTACTATGAACTCAAGTTATATTGGTTAAAGTTTGTTGGTTTTATGAAAGATCATAAAATAAAAATTCAAATTTGTATTAAAAATAAAAATTATAAAAAAATAAATTAACATCTTAGAATTCATATTTAGAAATTGAAATCATAATTCCATTGTCTTTTTGTTAACCATACAAATGAATATAAACTTATAAGTAATTATATTACTTTTAAAAATCCAAGTTTTCAAACTTGGATAATGTAGACAATTTTAACAATGTGCATGAGGTATTTTGATGTTTGAAATAAACATCAATATTGAATGGATATAATTTACATGGAATTTTTTTAATATTTTGTCTAATTTTCATGTGAAGTTTAAGAATCTGGCATTTTTTATATTTGTTTTGTTGCATTTTGGGGTAGGTTTTCCATGAAAGGTGTGTTGTTGTGATGTTTGATGAGTGTATGTGTGGATACAATAATCGTTCAAACTTTTTTTGTCTTGGTATTGATATTTATGATTTTGTTTCGCACATGATCCATGAACAAAAATGTAAAAATGGAAATTCAAAACACAAGGTGCTAACATTTTGAGAGTAATTACTTAGGTGGAAAATGCAACATTTACATACATATTTTCACAAACGCTACATTTTAAATAAATGGAGACATTAATGGTTTTTTTGTTATACATTGGAAATATGTTTGGTAATTTGAATGTAATATAAATCTGTTTGTGAAAATATGATCAATATGCTTTTGTTACACCTTATTTGCATTCATTTTTAGGGACATTTGCCCATATATGGTCTAATAGAAATCCAACTTTTGTGTTGTTTTCACTAATTTGTGATTTTAATTAAAATTTGTTAATGACATTATTATTTTTGTTTATTTTTTGGTTGGTTATTGTATTTTAAAATGTCAACATAAAAATCTCCCGTAATGATGATTGGACAATGTTCAGAAGATTGTTGAATTATAGTTTGAAAGTTGTGTAGGAATGTAAAAATTGAACATGAATGAACTCTACACACACATACAATAGATATTTTCTTTTGTGTATTAGTATTAAAATTTGTTGTTATATATTTTGAACCATCATTAGTTATTGTATCGAAAAAAATTAAATGCATGTGTATGTCATACATCATCATTAACCCATGACCATCATGGATTGAAATATACAAATATTTTGATGAATTTATAAATTTGTGCACATATGTTGATGCATGGTGTATTCTTGTTTCTATAAGACATAAGATGTGAAACATTTGAAAGTTATGATCATGATTGATGTCTTCGTAATGTTGGCATAAAGAAGTTGTATTCAAGCCTTATATAATTACATGAGAATTATGTGAGTTTTTTAATTGAAGAATTAATGGTATCCAAGTTGCAATTATTTTCAATTTATTGATTTATACATGTACTTTTGGATCCACATAAAAAAATTCATGTTGGAAAGGAGCTAACAAAAATAATTTTTATTTTGTTAAAACATGAAATAATGTTGTATATGTTTTACCCATGTTTTTTTTAACGTTAGTGGGATCAAAAACCAATTCATATAATGGTAATCCTTTAAAATGATGAATGGTTCTTGCTACTACAAGTTGAATTTGGAAATTAAATAATTATTATGATAAATGATTGGGATTTACCAATTTTTATATCTTTGAAGATAGGTTCAATTAATGTCCATTTTGAATCAATGTTGTTGTAATAATGATTTTTTTTTCTTATTAGTGTTCCAATTTTAAATTTTTGAAACATTATCCATATAATGGTTTTTTCACAATATGTTGTTGATGTTTTAAAAATGCCATCAATACCATTCACAAGACCATCAAATGTTGCATAATTACTAGCACATAATTCAACCAACATATTTATATATATATATATATTAATTGTTGAATGCAAACATATAGTTTTATTCAGATCATTTGAAAATTTGTAAGATGATGGGCATGATTGATGGTTGATGTCCATTGCTTTGAAAATAAATGTGGGACGTAATGTGTTAATGAACACATTTTCATTGTGTTTTCACACAAGTTTATTTGTATAAAATAAATACATAATTAATAAAATTATGGGGTGATTATCAGTTACAATTTGAATTTATAAATTCAATATATTTTATATTTTATGATGCAGTACGAAATTTGTTCAAAGTTTATAAAAATACCATACCAGACTATTACATAACTTTATTTAGTTCATAACATTGTACATATGATTGCAAAAAATTTAGTGCTAGTACATTAACATTATCTTTGATATTTTGAAAGATCCAACTATCTTTCGCCAATGGTGTTGATATAAATCACTTGTCATGATAACATCAACACCACCAAAAAAAAAATTTTGAATGTGTTTTATGGATCTTAGTTTATTATATATAACATTCAACATTCTAACACCACCAAGTCATATTTCATCTATTACAACAAGTTGTATTTAATCTATCACAACAACTTGTAAGTGTTCGTATCAGCATGTAAGCCTATTTAATGAATATGATGATAAGTTTGGTAAACTAAAGATTGTTGGACAAGTATGTTCAATGTTGAATGTATTATTAAACCATCAATATTGAAAGCAACTCTACATGTTGATGCCATAAGTAAAGCCTTAGTTTTTATTAAGTCATAAGACATGTCTCTATTGTATAATCGTAATAATCCTTGAATTATGAATTTCAATGTAAAAGTTTTACTAGTTCCAACACCCCCTATCAAAAATAAACATATATGTGCATTAAGGTACAATTGTTTTCTATGCATATAACATCATCAAATATTAATCTTTATTCTTCATTTAATTGTCTAAGTAAACTACGATATCAAATTCTTCCATCGTCACGGAATATGATGATTTTGTGAAATTTTCATCTTCTAAAAATTGTGATTTTTGGTTTGATCCATTACATGATTGAATGACAAAGTTAGATCGTGAATCATAATGTTCAATATTGATTGTGTTTGTTACATGAATTGTAGGACATGGATCATTTACTTCATTATTTATATTTTCAATCCAAATGTTAGTTGAATGCAATCGTTTTGATTTTGAATATATTGAATCATCCATTTCTTTTGTATTTGGATATGGCATTTGGTAGTTGAAAATAACTTTAATTTAGAAATATCATCATGTTGTTGATAATATGCATCATGTCAAGTTACATTAGTTCCAAATAAGGAGTTTTTTGAATTTCAAAATGGTGAGTACAATAAAAACTTGTTAATTCGACCAACTTTCAATATATTTATATTTATTATAATTTATAAACCTAATAATTTTGGGTTTGCGATGTTTTGAATGTTTATTTTTATGTTATAAAAAAACTAAACTTTATTAATGACAATGATTCATATTGATTATGATGATTAATATATTTGTATGTGATTGATGAACACATTATATCAATTGAATTTGGTTCCAATTCATTTGATACAACTTGTGATTTTAACACAAAAGCATATTCTTTAAAAGAAGAAATATTTATGAATTCAAATGTTTAAAATGAATGATATAATGGTAAAGAAAACACAAGGTAAGTATCAAGTTGAGCAACCATTTATTGGGCATAAAAAAAAAGATTACCTAATTTTTGAATTTTCGTATTTGTATCTATATTATTTGTAATGCACTTTTTAATGATAAAATGTAATAATGATGCTATTGATTTAACTATTTTTGTCGTATATGATGTGCAATATGTTGTGCAACTGTATATGGGTCCAAAATGAATTGAATATCTGTATTTACAAACCACAAATGAGCAACACATATATTAAATGCATTAGTTTTTATGTTTTGAAAAGTTCATTTTAAGAAAATGTGTGTTTTTGTTCATTCATTTTTCAAATTTAGTATATATGTACTTTCATCAAAGTTTTAAAATTTTAAATATTCAAAAAATGATATATCATCATTTTTATTAAAAAATTTAAAAGATTGAAATATTTTGTTTATTTACATTTGGAAGTATAATTGTGAAAATGGATAATTTCCATTTACTTGAAAAGGTTATAATTTTTTTGTTTCACACATAAAAGGCAATGAGTAATGAAATCTATAAACAACATGGTTTTTTTCTTACATGCGTGTGTGTGTGTTGTGCATTTTGTAATGGGTTTGGTAACAATGATACATCACAAAAAAATATGTGTCTACAAACTATTAATTTTTTTCATTTGTGTGCACTCCATACATAGGTGCAATTTTTATCCATAAAAGTTTGTGCTCATGTTCATTCCCACAATTTTGGAATTCAATGACGAAAAAAAATTCATAAATATACCCAAAAAGATAATGATTTTTTGTGATAAATTTGCAAAACAAGATGTTTTATGATTGTAATATCTTGCACATGTGATAAGGTTAATTTGTATTAATTATGTTATACGAACAGATTGTAGGGTTTCTATTTGATTTGAAAGATTTATTTTTGAAACATGTAATGTGTGTAAAGATTTAATGAGAAAATATCATAATCTTTTTGCACATGTAAAAGTGACTAAAAATGCTAGAAGACAAAGTCGTCGAATCATTGTAAATAATTTTTTTCATAACGTTTCAAAATAATCATATGAATTATGCAAACATTCCAAATCACGATAACTTAAGCATGATTTGAAAATATTATTTAAATTTGGTTTATCTCGTACTTGATAAGCTTTTAAAATTCTACCACATAGTTTTCCTTTTATTATTCACACCCAACTAGAACCTCTGACCTTTTAGATGGAAACTTTAATAACTTTTTAAAAAAGGTTATAAATATTTGTTGAAAAATCCCCAAATTTATGAAATAATTGTCATTGGATTATTTATTGATATGAAAAACCTTTAGAAAATTGTCAAGGTTGCCCATATAACAATGTTGGAAATTTTAATTATTTTAAATGTTTATCTTTAAATAAACTTAAAGGGTGAAAGTTTTAACTCAGAACAATAGAATAGATAATATTTTCATAGTCCATTATTTTTGGAACATTTAAAATTTTATGCATCATTGAATCTATTGGTGTATAATGTATTTATTCATTGTTAGAATTAGAATTATCAAATGATGCATTATTATAAGTAAGAATTTTAAATTTTAAATTCATACCACTACTAGGAGATGTGGCCCAAGTTCACTAGGCATTTCACTAGGATTTTGAGTGAACTAGGACAGATTCACTGTATGAAATCATGGTAAAACATGTTAACCCCTAGTGACCGGGGACCGGTCGAGAGGACAGGTCAATTAAGCTAGTGAAACAAGATGACAAAAAGTGATGCCCAAATTTAGGTGGAAATTACACCTATTAGTTAAATCAACCTACAACACTAGTCAATTAAGAGGGTTTTTTCACCAAGTGTGGTTAGTTAATTTAAATTTTTTTTTCATATTGTGTTTAGTTAATTTAGGAGAGTTTTTTCACAAATTATGGTTGGTGAATTTAGGGAGATTTTTCCATCTGTTAACCATTAAATATGGGTGATTAACTCCATAGTATTTTCATCTT